>ERZ791744.21-NODE-21-length-190947-cov-8.622771_pt1 | contig 190947 bp, 125 predicted proteins | sample MGYA00510039_ERZ791744 | MGnify/ENA primary metagenome ERZ791744 (study PRJEB30046, sample SAMN00791969) | human gut metagenome | study: EMG produced TPA metagenomics assembly of the A metagenome-wide association study of gut microbiota in type 2... | reverse complement strand
GAGGGTCGCGGGTTTGAGCCCCGTCTTCCGCTCTCTAAAGAGAATCTGAGAAATTGGATTCTCTTTTTTTATATACTTTAGACCGCCAAAATTATCTCTGCATCATGAAACCGAAACTATACAAACAGCAATTATAAAAAATATTATCAAAGCTCCATACAAGTACAAATGATTAAGAAAAAAGTAATATCTATTTTCTACTTGAAATATGAATAAAATTATTACTTTTGACACTCAAATGAAAAGAGGAGTAACCCTTATTAAAAAATAAAATATGATGAAAAGACTACTTACAGTTACTGCAATCGGTCTGACACTGCTAACCTGGCATGATAGCTGCACACACCCACCTAAAACTCAAGCAGCTTTCGTTCCCAAAGTGGCAACTCCTACCCGCCCCACCGAACTGAACAGACTTTCCATCGAGAACAATTCATCTCCGGTTGAAATCCCGTTTTCACACATGGCGGATGAAACAAAGTAAATACATTTATGAAAACAGCTATTCCAAAACCCTCCAAACAGAGCATTATCCGTGAAGCCAGAGATTATGTAATGATTGCCGTCGGCATGATTTTGTACGGCATCGGCTGGACAGTATTCTTACTACCTAACGATATAACCACCGGAGGAGTACCGGGTATCGCATCTATCGTATATTGGGCTACCGGCTTCCCCGTGCAATACACATATTTCGCCATCAACTTTTTCTTGCTTTTGCTTGCCCTTAAATTATTAGGGTTGAAGTTCTGTATCAAAACGATTTTTGGAGTATTCACTTTGACCTTCTTTTTGTCTGTTATTCAAAAGATGGCGACAGGTATCAGTCTGCTTCACGACCAGCCATTCATGGCATGTGTCATAGGAGCCTCATTTTGCGGAGGTGGTATCGGTGTAGCCTTTTCATCCAACGGGAGTACAGGTGGAACAGACATTATCGCTGCCATCATCAACAAATATAGAGACATCACTTTAGGACGAGTTGTATTAATTTGTGATATGATTATTATCTCTTCCAGTTATTTTGTCTTAAAAGACTGGGAAAAAGTGGTGTATGGATTTGTAACTCTATATATTTGTAGTTTCGTTCTTGACCAGGTAGTGAACAGCGCACGCCAATCCGTACAATTCTTTATCATATCCAACAAATATGAAGAAATAGGGCGGTGTATTAACGAATATCCACATCGGGGAGTGACGATTATCAATGCAACCGGTTTTTATACGGGACGTGAAGTGAAGATGATGTTCGTATTAGCGAAAAAACGGGAATCACCTATCATATTCCGGTTGATTAAAGATATAGACCCGAATGCTTTTGTTTCACAAAGTGCAGTCATCGGAGTGTATGGAGAAGGATTTGATCATATAAAAATAAAATAAACAAGAAATGAAAAACCAATATTGAAAAACATGAAATTTCGACCAACCCCCAAGTTATTAACAGGCATTTTCATGGGAATCGTTTCCCTGACAACATTTAATGCGACGGCTGAGAACGCTGTAAAGCCTTATTGGCAAGACGTGCAAGTAGTTGCTGTCAACAAAGAGTACCCCCGTACTGTGTTTATGACGTATGACAACCGCGACGATGCGCTAAGCGGCAAGTTTGAGCGAAGCAAATATTACCGCTTATTGAATGGAACATGGAAGTTCTATTTTGTAGATTCCTATAAAAAACTTCCTGATAACATTACCGATCCGAATATCAGCACAGAATCGTGGGATAATATTCAAGTACCCGGTAACTGGGAAGTACAAGGACATGGAACAGCCATCTACACGAATCACGGATACGAGTTCAAACCGCGTAACCCTCAGCCTCCTACCCTGCCCGAAGCGAATCCGGTAGGAGTATACCGCCGGAATATCGACATTCCCTCCGATTGGGACGGACGGGATATCTACCTGCATCTGGCCGGAGCCAAATCCGGTGTATACGTATATATCAACGGACAGGAAGTGGGATATAGCGAAGATTCTAAGAATCCCGCTGAATTCCTTATCAACAAACATGTGAAACCCGGCAAGAACGTACTCACCCTAAAGATCTTCCGTTGGAGTACGGGTTCTTATCTCGAATGTCAGGACTTCTGGCGTATAAGCGGTATCGAACGTGACGTATACCTCTATTCACAGCCCAAAGTGGCAATCAAGGATTTCCGGGTAACATCGACATTGGATGATACTTATAAAAACGGTATCTTCAAGTTGACTATGGATATCCGCAATACCGGTTCTCAAACTTCCAAAGATTATATTATCGGATATAAGGTTTTTGATCCGAAAACAAATAAGGTAATCGCCGAAAGCGAAAAGAATTCCGCATTCAACGCCAACAGTACGGTTTCTCTCTTCGGACATACGGAAATAGAAATACCCAATGTAAAGACATGGACCTCAGAACACCCCAATCTCTACAAACTGCTGATGTATATCAAGGACGGAGATAAAATTGTGGAAATGGTTCCTTTCAATATCGGTTTCCGCCGCATCGAGATTAAGCCGATCGAACAAAAAGCCGCCAACGGACAGCCGTATGTCTGTTTATTCATCAACGGTCAACCTCTGAAACTGAAAGGAGTGAATATCCATGAACACAACCCGGCTACAGGACATTACGTGCCAGAGGATTTGATGCGTCGTGACTTCGAGTTGATGAAACAACATAACTTGAACAGCGTACGTCTTTGCCACTATCCGCAAGACCGACGTTTCTACGAACTTTGCGACGAATACGGGCTGTACGTCTATGACGAGGCAAACATAGAAAGTCATGGAATGTACTACGATCTCCGTAAAGGCGGCACACTGGGTAACAACCCCGAATGGCTGAAACCACACATGGACCGTACGATCAATATGTTCGAACGTAACAAAAACTATCCGAGTGTTACCATCTGGTCATTGGGCAATGAAGCTGGAAACGGATATAACTTCTATCAGACTTACCTATGGCTGAAAGAAGCGGATAAGAATATCATGGCACGCCCCGTTAACTACGAACGTGCTCAATGGGAGTGGAACTCCGATATGTATGTTCCTCAATATCCGGGTGCCGATTGGTTGGAAAGTATCGGCAAAAACGGCAGTGACCGTCCCGTAGCTCCTTCCGAATATGCGCACGCTATGGGTAACTCCACCGGAAACCTGTGGGGACAGTGGCAGGCTATCTATAAGTATCCGAATCTTCAGGGCGGATATATTTGGGACTGGGTAGATCAAGGTATTCTCCAAAAAGACAAAAACGGGAAAGAATATTGGGCATACGGAGGCGATTTCGGTGTAAATGCTCCCAGCGACGGTAACTTCCTTTGCAACGGTCTTGTAAACCCCGACCGAAGTCCGCACCCCGCAATGACTGAAGTGAAGTATGTACATCAGAATGTAGGATTTGAAGCAACAGACATCGCATCCGGCAAATTCAAGATTACCAATCGTTTCTACTTCACTAATCTGAAAAAATATCAGATTCATTATAATGTGGTCGCTAACAACAAAATCATAAGAGGCGGCAAGGTATCATTGGATATCGAACCGCAAGCTTCCAAAGAATTCACAGTACCGGTCAATGGGCTGAAAGCACAGCCGGGAACAGAATATTTTGTCAACTTCAGCGTAACGACAGTGGAGCCGGAACCTTTAATTCCGATTGGTTATGAAATAGCATACGACCAGTTCCAACTTCCTGTTCAGGCAGAAAAAGAAACGTATAAAGTCAGCGGACCTGCACTAAGCACATCCACACAAGGAGATGAACTCATTGTATCATCTTCAAAGGTAAATTTCGTATTTAATAAGAAAAGCGGTCTGGTGACTTCCTATAAAGTAGACGGTACTGAATATTTCAAGGATGGATTCGGTATCCAACCTAATTTCTGGCGTGCTCCCAATGACAATGATTATGGAAACGGCGCTCCCAAACGTTTACAAGTTTGGAAAGAGTCGAGCAAGAACTTCCATGTGACGGACGTCAGCATGACGAATGAGAATAAAGTGGTTTCATTAAATGCAACTTACTTGTTGGCTGCCGGAAACCTTTATATAGTCACTTACAAAATCTATCCGAGCGGAGTGGTCAATGTGAATGCCAAGTTTACTTCTACGGATATGCAAGCGGCAGAAACGGAAGTTTCCGAAGCTACCCGCATGGCTACTTTCACTCCCGGGAGTGATGCAGCCCGCAAAGCGGCTTCCAAGTTGGAGGTTCCACGCATCGGAGTACGTTTCCGTCTGCCGGCTCAGATGAATAACATACAATACTTCGGTCGCGGTCCGGAAGAAAATTACATCGACCGTAATCACGGAACAGTTGTCGGTGTATATAAGACAACGGCAGACAAAATGTATTTCAACTATGTTCGTCCGCAAGAAAACGGACATCGCACCGATACACGTTGGATTGCCCTGTCTCCGGACAAAGGTAAGGGGCTGGTCATTGTAGCCGACAGCTTAGTCGGATTCAACACTTTACGCAACTCCATCGAAGATTTCGATTCGGAAGAAGCGCTTCCTCATCCTTACCAATGGAGTAACTTCACCCCCGAAGAAGTTGCCAATCACAATGAAAAAGCGGCACGTAATGTTCTGAGAAGAATGCATCATGTCAATGACATCACTCCAAGAGACTTCGTGGAAGTATGTGTGGATATGAAGCAACAAGGCGTGGGTGGCTATGACAGTTGGGGTTCACGTCCGGAACCAATCTATCAGATTCCGGCCAATCGCGAATACAATTGGGGATTCACACTCGTCCCAGTCCGTTCTCCCGGTCAGGCCAATGAAGCCGCTAAATATGATTATCGATAACCTTAGTATAAATTTTTAAAGAAAAGACCCATGAAAGATTTATCTGGCATTGTAGCTAAATTCAAAGTTCAAGGCACAGTAGAAGAGATCAAGCCTTTAGGAACAGGACTTATCAACGACACCTATAAAGTAAACACCAAAGAGGTAGATGCCCCCGACTATGTCCTGCAACGCATCAATCATGCTATCTTTCAGAATGTAGAAATGCTTCAAGCAAATATATCCGCCGTTACAGGACATATACGCAAAAAACTGACAGAAGCAGGCGAAGCGGATATTGACCGCAAGGTGTTGAACTTCCTCGAAACGGAAGAAGGCAAGACATATTGGTTCGACGGTGAAAGTTACTGGCGTGTGATGGTATTCATCCCACGTGCAAAGACCTACGAGACGGTCAATCCCGAATATTCAAATTATGCCGGAAAAGCATTCGGTAATTTCCAGGCTATGCTGGCCGATATTCCGGAAACATTGGGCGAAACGATTCCCGACTTCCACAACATGGAGTTCCGTCTCAAACAACTTCGTGACGCTGTTGCAGCGAATGCAGCCGGAAGAGTGGCAGAAGTACAGTACTATTTGGATGAAATAGAAAAACGTGCAGACGAAATGTGTAAAGCGGAACGTCTGTATCGGGAAGGTAAACTCCCCAAACGGGTCTGCCATTGCGATACGAAAGTTAATAATATGATGTTCGACGAAGATGGCAAAGTGTTATGCGTCATTGACTTGGATACGGTAATGCCCAGTTTCATCTTCTCCGACTACGGTGATTTCCTCCGTACGGGAGCCAATACGGGCGATGAGGACGACAAGGATTTGGATCGTGTCAACTTCAATATGGAAATATTCAAGGCATTTACAAAAGGCTATCTGGAAGGCGCCAAGTCATTCCTGACTCCGATAGAGATCGAGAATCTTCCTTATGCAGCCGCTCTATTCCCTTATATGCAGTGTGTACGGTTCTTGGCTGATTACATCAATGGAGATACTTACTATAAGATTAAATATCCCGAACATAACTTGGTTCGCACCAAAGCACAATTCAAGTTATTGCAAAGCGTAGAAGCTCACACACCGGAAATGGTGGAATTCATCAACGAATGCTTAAAAAGTTGAGAGTGGAGAATTGAGAGTGGAGAGTTTACCTGGTAAAAACTCCATTCTCCCAGCGATAAACAATAGGACGGCGGAGAAACGGCTTCAGTTTCTCTGCCGTTTCTTTTGACATATAATCGGGAGTGGTCAATGTAACGGTCAGCTCTGTATTCTCTTTATTAAAGTCAGCTTTCATCAGTAGCATATCTGCCGGACGGCTAGCCTCATCAAATTCATAAACAGCTGTCGGTTCCGGAGTATTCAGGAAATCGTTCAATATCGGTAAAGTGATAAACTGAGAAGCTGCAAGCGGTTGCCAGTCGGTAGTATAAAAGTGAATACGGCTGTCGCAAGCAGGAGCGCAAGCTGTAGATATAGTGCAAATAATATTCGTCGTATCGTTCAACGCTAATAATTTCATTTGCCATATAGTCTGTGGAGACATCTGCATACGGATATAGTCTTTACTTAAATCCGTCATTTCCGATTTCTTACCGAATCGGTTCTCTACCTGTGCCCTCATCTTACTTTCCAGAAAGTCGATACAGTCTTCACGATTTACTTTGGTCAGCAGCGGACTCAAAGAATCCGGCATATTCACAAATACGGTTTTAGCTTCTTGCGCCTGAAGAGAAGTCATAGAAATGCTCCCGACAACAGAAAAAAAGATAGCGACTGCTAATTTATTTATTTTCATATTTATCTTATTTAGTCCCCAAATATAAGAATATCATTCCGATTAACACTAGTATAAGGTCAATCGCTTTGCTTTTTAAATTCTTTTCACGGAAGAAAAGCGCACCGAAAATGAAAGAAACAATTACACTTCCCCGACGAACCATCGAAACAATGGAAATCATGGAATCATCATAACTCAGTGCATAGAAATAAACAAAGTCGGCTGCAGAGAGGAAAATGGAAATCAGGATAATCGTCCAATCCCAGCGAAAAGGGGTAGTCGACTTTCTTTTCGGCCACCAAAGCAATAATAGAATGGGACACATGATAAAAACCTGATAAACATTATACCAGGACTGCACCAACATCGGGTTCAATGACTTCATCAGATACTTGTCATACAATCCGCTGATAGCTCCCGTTATCGCAGCCAGCACGATAAAGAATATCCATTTATTATGCTTGAAGTCGATTCCTTCTTTCTTTCCCGAACGGCTCAGCATGAAAAAAGAGACAACAGCCAGCAGCACACCGATCCATTGATAAAGGTTCAACCGCTCGCCAAACACGAGCATTGCCCCTACAAGCACCATTACCGGACGGGTGGCATTGATCGGTCCTACGATCGTGATAGGCAAATGTTTCATCCCGAAATAACCGAATATCCACGAAGACAGCACTATGAATGACTTGATGATAATATATTTATGCTGTTCCCAACCCGCAACAGGGACATTGAATATACTTCCTCCCAACAGATTCGGCTCATATATAGAGAACAGGATAAACGGCAGGAAGATAAGACTGGAAAAGAAAGTGTTCAAGAACAATACAGGAAGCACTGCATTGTCTTTCAGTGATTTCTTTTTAAATACATCATAAAAGCCCAACAAAGTAGCTGATAGAAAAGCCAATAATAACCACATAGAAAATAAGTAAGAATTAAAAATTAAGAATTAAAGGTGTGTGTAGGAGAAAGGAATATCGTATCGGGATATTCCACATTCACCAGAAACAAAGCCTGTCCCGGAGCGGAAGTCCCGGCTTTGCAACGGTCCTTCTGTTCTATAATTTGCCTGAAGCCCTCAATGGAAAGCTTTCCACGACCCACTTCAATCAATGTGCCCACTATGGCACGCACCATATTCCGCAAAAAGCGGTCGGCCCGGATGGTAAACACCCAAGTGGCGTCCTCTTCCCGTGTCCATTCCGCATGGGTAATATGGCAGATATTTGTCTTTACATCCGTATGCAATTTGCTGAAACTCGTAAAGTCAGTATATTCGAAAAGCACTTTCGCCGCCTCATTCATACGTTCATAATCCAACGGACTGTAAACCCTGCAGCGATATTGCCGGTTGAAAGGATATTTGGCAGTGGTCACATAATATTTGTAAGTCCGGGCTGTCGCATCAAAACGCGCATGAGCCTCCGGCCGGACACGGCAAACACGGTAGACAGAAATATCAGGCGGTAACAAACGATTCAGTTTGTCGGCAACGGATTCCGTATCCAACGGTTCATCATAGTCAAAATGGGCGACCATCAAAGAGGCGTGCACCCCCGCATCGGTTCTCCCCGCTCCCACAACTTCTATCTCACGACGCAGAAAGGTAGACAATGCGTTCATCAAGCATTCCTGCACACTAATTCCATTCGGTTGAATCTGCCAACCGTGATAGTTGGTTCCATCATAAGCCAAATAAATAAAATACCTTTGCACGCTTATTCCTCCTTTTTTGAATTTTCGCGTGCAAAAGTAGTCATTTTATCTTATTTATCTTTGTATAGTTCGCATAAACTCGTATATTTGAAAAACAATATGGATGATTCACTAACTGTACCAAATTATGAGCAGTACTATTTTCCTCATTATCGCCCTCGTCACAACAGGCATTTTTGTGATTCAATTTATTCTATCAATCTTCTTCGGAGATATAGACGCTGATGTTGACGTAGACACTGACATCAGCAGCGTAGTTTCTTTCAAGGGGCTCACCCATTTCGGAATCGGATTTGGCTGGTACATGTATTTGGCAGGAAATACGGAGATTCAGACCTATGCCGTTGCAATCTTTGTAGGACTCTGTTTCGTTCTCGCTGTCTGGTTCTTGTATAAAAAAGCTTTCCAACTACAACAGGTAAACCGTTCCGAACAGACAGAACAGTTGGTCGGACGCGAATGTACGATCTACTTCAAGCAAAATGACGGCAGATACACCGTACAGACAAAACGGGATGGAGCCATGCGCGAAGTGGACGTAATCTCCGAATCGGGGAAGACGTATCAAACGGGAGACCATACGGTTATCACCCGATATCAGAACGGGACATTGTATATTCAGTAACTATTTAAAATACACAAATCTATGACACAAGAAATTTTAATCATGGTCGCTATATTAGTGGCGGTCATCTTACTCACTTTTATAGGTATCTTGTCTCGCTATCGTAAATGTAAGAGTGACGAGGTCCTCGTTGTATACGGTAAGACAGGAAGAGACAAAAAATCCGCAAAGCTATATCACGGAGGAGCAGCCTTTGTATGGCCGATTATCCAAGGGTATGAGTTCTTGTCAATGAAGCCGATGCAGATCGACTGCAAACTGACGGGGGCTCTTTCCGCACAGAATATACGTGTCGATGTACCGACTACTATCACTGTAGCCATCAGCACCGACCCGGAAGTGATGCAAAATGCCGCCGAACGTATGTTAGGGCTGACAATGGACGACAAACAGAATCTGATTACAGATGTAGTCTATGGGCAGATGCGTTTGGTTATCGCCGACATGACGATTGAAGAACTGAACTCCGACCGCGACAAGTTCCTTTCTAAAGTAAAAGACAATATCGATACGGAACTTCGCAAATTCGGTCTGTACCTCATGAATATCAATATCAGTGATATCCGTGACGCTGCCAACTATATCGTAAACTTAGGTAAGGAAGCCGAAAGTAAGGCACAGAATGAGGCGCAAGCGAACATCGAGGAACAAGAAAAATTAGGTGCCATTAAGATTGCCAATCAAATAAAAGAACGGGAAACAAAGGTTGCCGAGACGCGTAAAGACCAGGATATCGCCATTGCAGAAACAAAGAAATTGCAGGAAATTTCCGTTGCCAATGCAGATAAGGACAGAATCTCCCAAGTAGCCATCGCAAATGCGGAAAAAGAATCTCAAGTAGCCAAAGCGGAAGCAGAAAAGAATATCCGTATCGAGCAGGCAAATACCGAAAAAGAAAGTCGTATTGCCGAACTGAACTCCGACATGGAAATCAAACAGGCGGAAGCTGCGAAGAAAGCCGCTATCGGGCGAAATGACGCACAAAAAGAGGTTGCTTTATCAAATGCGGATTTGGCTGTAACACAAGCTAACGCTGATAAGCAAGCCGGTGAAGCCGCTGCAAGATCGGAAGCCGCAGTACAAACAGCCCGTGAAATCGCTCAAAAAGAAGTAGAAGAAGCAAAAGCCCGGAAAGTGGAATCTTCATTAAAGGCGGAAAAGATTGTACCTGCCGAAATCTCCAGGCAGGAAGCTATTCTTCAAGCAAACGCTATTGCGGAAAAGATAACCCGTGAAGCGGAAGCCCGTGCAAAAGCCACTTTGGCACAAGCGGAAGCAGAAGCAAAAGCTATCCAACTGAAACTGGAAGCGGAAGCAGAAGGTAAAAAGCGTTCATTACTTGCTGAAGCGGAAGGTTTCGAAGCAATGGTAAGAGCTGCCGAATCAAATCCGGCTATCGCCATCCAATACAAGATGGTAGACCAATGGAAAGAAATTGCCGGTGAACAGGTGAAAGCATTCGAACATATAAACTTAGGAAATATCACCGTATTTGACGGCGGAAACGGAGGAACAAGTAATTTCTTGAATACATTAGTAAAAACGGTTGCACCAAGTCTCGGTGTATTGGACAAGTTGCCTATCGGTGAAACAGTGAAAGGTATCATTAATCCGGAAAACAAAACGGAAGAAAAGCCCGCAACGAAAGCTGAAGAAAAAAAGAAATAATCCGAATTTATTAGTTTAGTAAAGTGCGCTGATGAGAAAAAGAAAAGTCTTATTCTCATCAGTGCATTTTTTCATATATACGAATCAGTATAAAAACGGTGCGGAAAGGAGCCAAATACTATTTTTATTTCTTTTTCTGCCTAATCAGATTAGCCGCATTACTTATTCTTTTTGCGTTTGACTATAGTATTCCGCAAGAATAACTATAGTCTTCCTTACGTATAACTATAGTCATACGCAAAGTACACTATAGTTATACGAAGTAAAAGTAACGAATGAAATGAGTCTAAATAGTGAATCGATTATAAAAGAATGCCTATAGAAATCAATAAGAATAAGAAGGCTATATTGTTTAATTCAAAACCTAGTACGTTATGAATATGCAGCGGAAAATAATGCAAAGCATAGAACGTATGGAAAAATAGCGTATATTTGCGGGCAAAAAAGGACAAAATGACTATTTACAAGCTTCGCATATTACCACTATTTTTACTAGTTATTAGCTTCACGACACTCACTTCAGGGTGCAAAAAGAAAGATATGTCACTGAAACTGAATGAGCCCCGAAACATTCGTGGCGTTGTCAGTTACAAACGTTCTTTCCCTGATTTGAACGATGCACATCTGAAAGTCGCTAAAAAGATAGGTATCAGCCCGTTGGCAGACCGAGAGGAAGCGGAAACTATGAAAGAAAAACTGACTCATATCACTGATAATGATTTCTATACAGTAGATTCATTAACACACTCCATCCCCTACCTCGTTCCACGTGCCAGCGCATTGCTCGATACAATCGGCTCCAACTTTCTCGATTCACTGGCTGCCAAAGGGTTGAACCCGAATCAAGTGATTGTCACCTCCGTGCTGCGTACACAAAACGATGTGAAGCGTCTCCGCCGTCGCAACGGAAATGCTTCCGCCAATTCGGCACATTGTTTCGGGGCTACTTTCGATGTGAGTTGGAAACGCTTCAAGAAAGTAGAAGATGAAGACGGACGTCCCTTACAGGATGTCAGCGCAGACACCCTTAAACTCGTTCTGTCAGAGGTATTGAGAGACTTGCGGAAAGCCGAAAAATGCTATATTAAATATGAGCTGAAGCAAGGTTGTTTCCATATTACGGCCAGGTGACGTAAGAAATGAATGTAAATTGCAATAAAATTCGCCCCTAAACAATCAGAGAATCCAAAACGTTTCATTAAATTTGCAGAAATTTTTCTTTAATACAATTGAATGATAGAGAAACTGATTGTTCTTGAGGACATTGATCCGGTTATTTTTTACGGCGTAAACAACGCCAACATACAGTTAATTAAAGCTTTATATCCAAAGCTACGCATAGTTGCCCGAGGTAATGTCATCAAAGTGCTGGGCGATGAGGAAGAAATGTGTGCTTTCGAAGAAAATATCACCAAACTTGAGAAGTACTGTGCCGAATATAACTCTCTGAAAGAAGAGGTTATCATTGACATTATAAAAGGAAATGCCCCGCAAGCAGAGCAAACCGGGAACGTGATTGTATTCAGCGTCACAGGAAAGCCCATCATCCCCCGAAGCGAAAACCAGCTGAAACTGGTAGAAGGATTTGCCAAGAATGATATGGTATTTGCCATCGGTCCGGCGGGTTCGGGAAAGACATATACCGCTATCGCCCTTGCCGTACGCGCATTGAAGAATAAAGAAATCAAGAAAATCATCCTTAGCCGCCCCGCCGTAGAAGCCGGAGAAAAGCTCGGTTTCCTGCCCGGTGACATGAAAGATAAGATCGACCCATACTTGCAACCTTTATATGATGCCTTGCAAGACATGATACCTGCCGCCAAGTTAAAGGAATACATGGAATTGAACGTTATCCAGATTGCTCCGTTAGCCTTTATGCGCGGACGTACACTGAATGACGCAGTCGTAATCTTGGATGAAGCCCAAAACACCACTACGCAACAAATCAAAATGTTCCTTACCCGTATGGGTATGAACACCAAAATGATTGTGACGGGAGACATGACACAGATCGACCTCCCCGCTTCACAAACATCGGGATTGGTGCAAGCCCTCCGTATCTTGAAAGGAGTGAAAGGTATCAGTTTTGTCGAACTGAACAAAAAAGATATCGTACGTCATAAACTGGTGGAACGTATCGTGGATGCTTACGAAAAATTCGACAAAGAAGCGAAAGCCGAACGGGAGAAACGGAAAAACGAACAACTGGTTATCAACGGCGAACATCCGGTGAAACTGGGCAAAGACTAATCGTCTTTAGATTCGGAATCCTATTGCGACTTGTTATTTGTAACTTGTAATTTGTAATTATAATAAAGACAATGAAAGCATTAACAAAAACAGATTTCAACTTTCCGGGACAGAAAAGCGTGTACCACGGAAAAGTGCGCGATGTGTACAACATCAACGGCGAAAAACTCGTCATGGTAGCAACCGACCGTATTTCGGCCTTTGACGTAGTACTGCCCGAAGGTATCCCTTACAAAGGACAAATGCTGAACCAGATTGCAGCTAAATTCCTTGACGCCACTACTGACATTTGCCCGAACTGGAAACTGGCTACTCCGGACCCGATGGTAACGGTAGGTGTATTGTGCGAAGGCTTCCCGGTAGAAATGATTGTACGCGGCTATCTGTGCGGCAGCGCATGGCGTGCTTACAAAAGCGGCGTACGCGAAATTTGCGGTGTGAAGTTACCGGACGGAATGCGTGAAAACGAGAAATTTCCGGAACCAATCATCACTCCGACTACAAAAGCCGAAATGGGATTGCACGACGAAGACATCTCCAAAGAAGAAATCCTGAAACAAGGACTGGCTACTCCGGAAGAATATGAGGTTCTCGAAAAATACACATTAGCTCTCTTCAAACGCGGTACTGAAATCGCAGCAGAGCGCGGACTGATTCTCGTAGATACAAAATACGAATTCGGTAAGCATAACGGTACCATCTATCTGATGGACGAAATCCACACGCCGGACTCAAGCCGTTATTTCTACTCTGAAGGTTATCAGGAACGTTTCGAAAAAGGCGAACCGCAGAAACAGCTTTCTAAAGAATTCGTCCGCGAATGGTTGATGGAGAACGGTTTCCAGGGTAAAGAAGGTCAGAAAGTACCCGAAATGACTCCGGCTATCGTACAGAGCATCAGCGACCGTTATATCGAATTGTTCGAAAACATCACCGGTGAGAAATTTGTAAAAGAAGATACCAGCAATATTGCTGAACGTATCGAAAAGAACGTTATGAATTTCTTGACTGAATAAGAATGGATTACCCGCAACAACATATCAAACCTTACGACAAGGAAGGAAAGAAAACCGAGCAGGTGGAACGTATGTTCGACAACATCGCGCATGCCTACGATAAGTTGAATCACACCTTATCCTTAGGGATAGACCGCAGTTGGAGACGTAAAGCCATAGCCTGGCTTCGCCCTTTCCATCCGCAACGTATGATGGATGTAGCTACCGGCACAGGAGATTTTGCCATCCTTGCCTGCCGCGAGCTGCAACCCGCTGAGTTAATCGGCACGGATATATCGGAAGGTATGATGAATGTGGGACGTGAAAAAGTAAAGAAGGAAGGACTCTCGGACAAAATATCTTTTGCCCGGGAGGACTGTACTTCACTCTCTTTTGCCGACAATGGCTTTGACGCTATTACCGTAGCTTTCGGTATCCGCAACTTCGAAGACCTCGACAAAGGTCTCTCCGAGATGTGCCGTGTACTGAAACCGGGAGGCCATCTTGTGATTCTGGAGCTAACCACTCCGGAGCGCTTTCCGATGAAGCAACTATTTTCCATCTACTCAAAAATCGTCATTCCGTTACTGGGCAAACTTCTCTCCAAAGACAACAGCGCTTACCGTTATTTGCCGGACACCATCAAAGTATTTCCGCAAGGGGAAATAATGAAAGGAGTTCTTTCAAAAGCCGGATTCGGTGAAGTGAGTTTCAAGCGGCTGACCTTTGGTATCTGCACTCTTTATACTGCGACAAAATAGTGAGTTAATTAATTTAATCCTTTTCTTTTATGGAAAAATATGGTTTAATCGGTTATCCTCTGAGACATTCATTTTCTATCGGATACTTTAATGAGAAATTCAAATCCGAGGGTATCGATGCAGAGTATGTGAATTTCGAGATTCCCAGTATCAATAACTTCATGGAAGTCATCGAAGAGAACCCCAATTTATGCGGACTCAACGTCACCATTCCTTACAAGGAGCAAGTAATTCCTTTCCTGGATGAACTCGATCGTGACACGGCAAAGATAGGCGCAGTAAACGTGATTAAAATCATCCGCCAACCAAAAGGTAAGGTAAAATTAGTAGGTTATAACTCTGACATTATCGGATTTACCCAATCCATACAGCCTTTATTGCAACCCCATCACAAGAAAGCCTTGATTCTAGGTACCGGCGGGGCCTCCAAAGCTGTCTATCACGGACTTAAAAATCTGGGAATCGAAAGTGTATTCGTTTCACGCACTCATAAAGCGGACAATATGCTGACTTACGAAGAGCTAACCCCCGAAATCATGGCGGAACATACGATTATCGTCAACACTACTCCCGTAGGTATGTTTCCTAAGGTCGATTTCTGCCCGAATATCCCATACAATCTAGTAACTCCAAACCATTTGCTCTACGATTTGTTATATAATCCGAATGTTACCCTTTTTATGAAAAAAGGGGAAGCACAAGGAGCCGTCGTCAAAAACGGTCTGGAAATGTTGCTTCTTCAAGCATTCGCCGCTTGGGAAATTTGGCATAAGTAAATCACATTTCCCCTCACTCTCGGCAGAAGAAGTCAGGGGCAAATCAAAGAGGTATAATTATGAGGAGAAAAGTTGTCTATAGCATTATCGTTGTCATGTTGATATTGACCGGTTGTACCATTGGAGGAAGTTTCTATATGTTGAATTTATCTCTGACGCCGGATGGCAAGATATTGTCTAAAGACGCTGATTCTTATCCTTTTATGTACAGAAACTATCCTTTTCTGCGTTCGTGGGTAGATAGTCTGCGACAAGTAAATGCCCTGAAAGACACTTTTATCGTCAACCCGCACGGCATACAGCTTCATGCTTACTATGTGGCTGCTCCCAGACCCACAAACAAAACCGCAGTTATTGTACACGGATATACGGATAATGCCATCCGTATGTTTATGATCGGTTACCTTTACAATCGGGATTTAGGCTTCAACATTTTGCTTCCCGATCTTCAGCACCAAGGCGAAAGTGAAGGTCGGGCCATTCAGATGGGATGGAAAGACCGTCTGGATGTATTGCAATGGATGAACATCACCAATGCTATCTTTGGAGACAGCACGCAGATGGTAGTGCACGGTATTTCGATGGGAGGCGCAACCACAATGATGGTATCCGGTGAGGAGCAGCAGCCTTTCGTCAAGTGCTTTGTGGAAGATTGCGGTTATACCAGTGTGTGGGATGAATTTTCCCATGAGCTGAAAAGTTCTTTCGGTCTCCCTCCTTTCCCTTTGATGTATACCACCAGTTGGCTATGCGAAAAGAAGTACGGATGGAATTTCAAAGAGGCCTCTTCGCTGAAACAAGTAGCAAAATGCAAACTGCCAATGTTGTTTATCCACGGCGACAAAGATACATACGTTCCGACTTGGATGGTTTATCCGCTTTACGAAGCAAAACCGGAACCTAAAGAACTTTGGATAGTACCGGGTGCGGCTCACGCCCTTTCATACAAAGAGAATAAACAAGAGTACACAGACAAAGTCCGTAAGTTTGTCGGGCAATATATTCATTAAACGATGAAATTAATATTCACATTCATAGCTATTACTTTCTTGCTGATCCCCTTACGGGCTCAGGAGAAAGTGTACACAGTAGACAATCTTCCGAAAGTCCACTTACAGAACAAAATGCAATATGTATGTAATCCTGCGGGAATACTGTCAAAAGCAGCCTGTGATAGTATAGACTCCATGCTTTATGCTTTAGAACTGCAAACCGGTATTGAGACAGTCGTTGCAGTGGTTCCCTCCATTGGAGAGGAAGACTGTTTCGATTTCTGTCATCAACTGCTCAATCAATGGGGGGTAGGAAAGAAAGACAAGAATAACGGATTGGTTATTCTATTGGTAACCGACCAACGCTGCATTCAATTTTATACCGGATACGGTCTGGAAGGAGTTCTCCCCGACGCTATCTGCAAGAGGATTCAGACGAAATACATGATTCCGTATCTGAAAGACGGGAATTGGAATGCCGGAATGGTGGCCGGTTTGAAAACGACTTGTCAAGTCCTTGACGGTTCTATGGAGAACGATTCTATTTCCGGTTCAACCAATAACGGAGGTTCATTCGATTTCATCCTCGCCATATTTTTCTTTATACTGATTGGTGGAGGTATCGCTTTCCTTTCCGCACGCAAGCAAAGCCGTTGTCCGAAATGTGGAAAGCACACGTTACAAAGAAGCGGTAGCCGGCTGATCTCCAGAGTCAATGGCGTGAAAACCGAAGACATCACTTACACGTGTAGAAATTGCGGTCACACCCTCACACGTCGCCAACAAAGTTATGACAATGATTATCATCACCGAGGTGGTGGCGGCGGTCCGTTTATTGGTGGTTTCGGCGGAGGCAGAAGTTTCGGAGGCGGAGGCGGTTTTGGCGGAGGAAGCTTCGGTGGAGGAATGGGCGGCGGAGGTGGTGCCGGTTCACGATTCTAGTCAATTCACGACTCCAACTAAAACCTAGGAAAGTCAAGGAAACACCAAGATTTAAAATCAAATTATCAATATCAATCAATAAAAACGATAAATATGAAAAAGTCAGTTATCATTATTTTAGCCGTTATAGCTGTCATTGTCATTTGGGCTGTCAGCATGTACAACGGTCTTGTCGCTATGGATGAGAAAGTAAATGGTCAATGGGCCAATGTAGAAACTCAATACCAACGCCGCGCCGATTTGATTCCCAATCTGGTAAACACAGTAAAAGGGTATGCGACACATGAAAAAGAAACGCTGGAAGGAGTGGTTGAAGCACGCAGTCAAGCAACACAAATGAAAGTCGATGCAGCCGACCTGACACCGGAAAAACTCGCTCAATATCAGAAAGCACAGGGTGCCGTTACTTCCGCCTTAGGCAAATTATTAGCGATTACGGAAAATTATCCGGATTTGAAGGCTAATCAGAACTTCCTTGAACTACAAGCACAATTGGAGGGGACGGAAAACCGTATCAACGTGGCACGCAAAAATTTCAATGATGCTGCACAGGCTTATAACACCAATATCCGTCGTTTCCCCAAGAATATCTTTGCCGGAATGTTCGGATTTGAAAAGAAAGCTTACTTCGAAGCGGAAGAAGGTAGCGAAAAAGCACCGAAGGTAGAGTTCTGAAAAGAGGCAACGGCATTTCTAGTAAGATAGTTGGCTGTACAAAAAAAAAGCAGTACTTTTGCAGCCGTATACAAAATAATTCTATAACTCATGAGTAATCAACGATACATGATGCGTGGCGTAAGCGCATCAAAAGAAGATGTGCATAACGCCATCAAGAACATCGACAAAGGAATTTTCCCTAAAGCATTCTGCAAAATCATTCCCGATATATTGGGAGGCGATCCGGAATACTGTAACATCATGCATGCCGACGGAGCCGGAACCAAGTCTTCACTTGCTTATATGTATTGGAAAGAAACCGGCGACCTATCCGTTTGGAAAGGCATTGCGCAGGACGCTTTGATCATGAATATCGATGACCTGCTTTGCGTGGGAGCCGTAGATAATATTCTTGTCTCTTCTACCATCGGACGCAACAAGCTGTTAATTCCGGGGGAAGTAATTTCCGCCATTATCAATGGAACGGATGAGCTGCTTGCCGAGCTCCGCGAAATGGGAGTAGGCGTATATGCCACCGGTGGTGAGACAGCCGACGTCGGTGATCTTGTCCGCACTATTATTGTTGATTCCACAGTAACTTGCCGCATGAAACGTTCGGATGTGATAAACAATGCCAACATCCGTCCGGGCGATGTGATTGTCGGTCTTGCTTCTTACGGACAAGCTACTTATGAAAAAGAATACAACGGCGGCATGGGCAGCAACGGCCTGACAAGTGCCCGCCACGATGTATTCGGCAAATACCTTGCAGAAAAATATCCGGAAAGCTATGATGCGGCAGTTCCCGAAGAACTGGTTTATTCTGGAAATCTAAAATTGACAGACAATGTGGAAGGCTCTCCGATCGACGCCGGCAAGTTAGTACTCTCTCCTACCCGTACATACGCGCCGGTAGTAAAGAAGTTGTTGGATGCACTACGTCCTGAAATACACGGAATGGTACACTGCTCCGGTGGTGCACAAACCAAAGTTTTACACTTTGTTGAAAACGTTCGTGTAGTAAAAGATAATCTTTTCCCTGTTCCTCCTTTATTCAAGACTATTCAAGAACAAAGCGGCACAGATTGGGCGGAAATGTACAAGGTGTTCAATATGGGACATCGGCTTGAAGTCTATCTGTCACCGGAACATGCTGAAGAAGTTATCGCCATTTCCGAATCATTTGGAATACCGGCACAGATTGTCGGGCGTATCGAAGCATGTGACAAGACTGAATTAATCATTAAGAGTGAATTCGGAGAATTTAGATACTAAAGAATGGCAGATAACAGTACCATATTAGAGAAACTGGACGGTCTTGTAGCCCGTTTTGAAGAAATATCAACCCTCATCACCGACCCAGCAGTCATTGCCGACCAGAAACGTTATGTCAAACTGACAAAGGAATACAAGGAACTGGATGACTTGATGAAAGCCCGCAAGGAATATATTCAATTGCTGGGCAACATCGAAGAAGCTAAAAATATCCTTGCCACCGAGTCGGATGCAGATATACGCGAAATGGCCAAAGAGGAAATGGACCTTAGCCAGGAACGCCTTCCGGTATTGGAGGAAGAAATCAAGTTAATGCTTGTTCCTGCCGACCCGCAAGACAGCAAGAATGCCATTCTTGAAATTCGTGGTGGAGCAGGAGGCGATGAAGCGGCAATCTTTGCCGGTGACCTTTTCCGCATGTATGCCAAATACTGCGAAGTAAAAGGATGGAAACTGGAAGTCTCCAACGCCAATGAAGGAACTGCCGGCGGATACAAGGAAATAGTTTGTAGCGTCACGGGAGACAATGTTTACGGCACATTGAAGTATGAATCGGGTGTACACCGCGTACAGCGTGTTCCCGCCACAGAGACTCAGGGACGTGTACATACTTCGGCAGCTTCGGTAGCCGTACTTCCTGAAGCGGAAGAGTTCGATGTGGTCATCAACGAAGGAGAGATCAAATGGGATACTTTCCGAAGTGGCGGCGCGGGTGGACAGAACGTTAATAAGGTAGAATCCGGAGTGCGTCTGCGCTATATCTGGAAGAACCCTAATACCGGTGTTGCCGAAGAAATCCTGATCGAATGTACCGAGACACGCGACCAACCTAAAAATAAAGAGCGCGCGTTGGCCCGTCTCCGTACTTTCATCTACGACAAGGAGCATCAGAAATATATCGACGACATTGCTTCCAAACGTAAAACGATGGTTTCAACGGGAGACCGCTCTGCGAAAATCCGTACATACAACTATCCGCAAGGACGTATCACCGACCACCGCATCAATTACACGATTTATAATCTTGCGGCTTTCATGGACGGGGATATACAAGACTGTATCGACCACCTGATCGTAGCTGAAAATGCGGAACGGTTGAAGGAAAGTGAACTTTAGATAAGTTGAGAGTTGAAAGTGGAGAGTGATTCTAAAATAGTAATATATAAATAATAAGATGGATAAGCAACAATTATTTGAAAACATAAAACGCAAAAAAACATTCCTTTGTGTAGGGCTTGATACTGACATCAAGAAAATTCCGGAACATCTGCTGAAAGAAGAAGATCCGATTTTTGCTTTCAATAAGGCAATCATCGACGCGACAGCCGATTTGTGCATAGCCTACAAACCCAATTTGGCTTTTTACGAAAGTATGGGTGTAAAAGGATGGATCGCTTTTGAAAAGACAGTAAAGTATATCAAGGATAATTATCCGGATCAGTTCATCATTGCCGATGCAAAACGTGGTGACATAGGAAACACTTCCGCCATGTATGCCCGTACTTTCTTCGAGGAACTGGATATCGACTCTGTAACCGTAGCTCCTTACATGGGAGAAGACAGTGTGACTCCGTTTCTTACTTACGACAACAAATGGGTTATCCTGTTGGCATTGACTTCCAACAAAGGATCTCATGACTTCCAATTGACAGAAGATGCAAATGGCGAACGTCTGTTTGAAAAAGTACTGCGCAAATCACAGGAATGGGCAAACGATGACCGTATGATGTACGTAGTAGGTGCTACTCAAGGACGTGCTTTTGAAGATATCCGCAAAATTGTTCCTGACCATTTCCTTCTCGTTCCCGGTATCGGAGCGCAAGGCGGCTCGCTCGAAGAAGTTTGCAAATATGGTATGAATAGCACTTGTGGATTGATTGTAAACTCTTCCCGCGGTATTATCTACGTAGATAAGACAGAAAAGTTTGCAGAAGCTGCCCGTACTGCCGCACAAGAAGTTCAGGCACAAATGGCAGAACAATTGAAGAGAGTGATTAACAATCAGTAATTAAGTGGTCTACGAAAGAAAGATAATTAACGACCCGGTATTCGGGTTCATTAATATACCCAAGGGATTACTGTATGATATTGTACGTCATCCCCTATTGCAGCGTCTTACCCGCATCAAGCAGGTAGGACTCTCATCAGTAGTATATCCCGGTGCACAGCACACCCGTTTCCAACATTCACTGGGAGCATTCTACCTAATGAGCGAAGCAATCACCCAACTAGCGTCCAAAGGTAATTTTATCTTTGACAGTGAAGCGGAAGCTGTGCAGGCTGCCATCCTTCTGCATGACATTGGGCATGGCCCATTCTCACACGTACTGGAGGATACAATCGTGAAAGGAATTCCTCACGAAGAAATTTCCCTCATGCTGATGGAACGGATGAACAAGGAGATGAACGGACAACTCAGTCTTGCCATCCAAATCTTCAAGGATGAATATCCAAAACGTTTCTTGCATCAGCTAGTTAGCGGGCAACTGGACATGGACCGGCTTGATTATCTTCGTCGTGACAGTTTTTATACAGGAGTAACAGAAGGAAACATCGGCTCTGCACGGATCATAAAAATGCTTGATGTGGCCGATGACCGTCTTGTAGTCGAGTCTAAAGGTATCTATTCCATAGAGAACTTTCTTACGGCACGCCGTCTGATGTATTGGCAAGTATACCTGCACAAAACTTCGGTCGCATACGAAAAAATGTTGATCAGTACTCTTCTACGCGCTAAAGAACTAGCCTCACAAGGAATAGAACTGTTCGCATCGCCTGCATTACGTTTCTTCCTTTACAACGACATCACTCCTACAGAATTCTACAGCAATCCCGATTGCCTGGAGAATTTTATCCAGCTGGATGACAATGATATCTGGACGGCTTTGAAAGTATGGAGCACACATACCGATAAAGTACTTTCTACTTTAAGTATGGGAATGATTAACCGAAATATCTTCAAAGTGGAAATTTCGTCGGAACCGATTAGTGAGGACAGAAAAAAAGAATTAACTTTGCAAATCAGCCAACAACTAGACATCCCCCTTTCCGAAGCGAACTATTTTGTTTCTACCCCCAGCATCGAAAAGAATATGTACGACCCGGCAGATGACAGTATTGACATTATCTATAACGACGGCACAATCAAAAACATAGCCGAAGCTTCGGACATGCTGAACATCTCATTATTGTCCAAAAAGGTAAAGAAATACTATCTCTGTTACCAGAGATTACACAGATAAGTATAAAATATTCATTCAATAACACGGAAATCTGAAAAAAAAGTCCGTTATTTGTGAACTAATTAAATTTTAAATAAAAGACATGGAGTTCTCGGCTAAGCAAATTGCAGAATTTATCCAAGGGGAAATCATTGGAGACGAAAACGCTACGGTACATACATTCGCTAAAATTGAAGAGGGAATGCCCGGAGCTATTTCTTTCCTGTCGAACCCTAAATATACACCTTATATCTACGAAACACAATCAAGCATTGTCCTGGTTAACAAGGATTTTACTCCTGAACATGAAATCAAAGCCACTCTTATCAAAGTGGAAAACGCATACGAAAGCCTGGCAAAACTGCTCAATCTCTACGAAATGAGCAAACCTAAAAAACAAGGTATCGATTCACTAGCATTTGTCGCCCCCAGTGCCAAGATTGGTGAGAATGTATACATTGGTGCTTTTGCCTATATCGGTGAAAATACCGTAATTGGAGATAACACCCAGATTTATCCGCATACTTTTGTTGGAGACGGCGTGAAAATAGGTGATAATTGTCTGCTTTACTCAAATGTCAACATCTACCACGACTGCCGTATAGGTAATGAATGTATCCTGCATTCAGGTGCTGTGATCGGGGCGGACGGATTTGGCTTTGCTCCTACTCCGAACGGATACGATAAGATTCCTCAAATCGGAATCGTGATTCTGGAAGATAAAGTGGATATAGGCGCCAATACCTGTGTAGACCGTGCTACAATGGGAGCTACAATAGTACATAGTGGTGCTAAAATAGATAATCTGGTGCAGATAGCACATAATGATGAAATAGGTTCACATACGGTAATGGCTGCGCAAGTCGGTATTGCCGGCTCTACAAAAATCGGTGAATGGTGTATGTTCGGCGGTCAGGTCGGTATTGCCGGACACATCAAAATAGGGGATAAAGTAGGATTGGGTGCACAATCCGGTGTTCCCGGAGACATCAAATCCGGAAGCCAGCTGATCGGAACTCCACCTATGGACCCCAAACAATATTTCAAAGCGTCCATCGTAAGAAAAAGCCTGCCAGATATGCAGAAGGAGCTACGTGACCTGCGCAAAGAAATCGAAGAATTAAAACAACTATTAAATAAGTAACCAATGCTGAAACAAAAAACGCTGAAAGATAGCTTTTCACTGAGCGGGAAAGGTCTTCACACTGGACTTGATCTCACTGTAACATTCAATCCGGCTCCGGACAATCACGGATATAAAATCCAACGTATTGACGTAGAAGGACAACCAATAATCGATGCAGTAGCCGACAATGTGGTGGAAACCACACGTGGTACTGTTTTGTCGAAGAATGGAGTTAAAGTAAGCACCGTGGAACATGGTATGGCAGCCCTTTACGCATTGGGCATTGATAACTGTCTTATCCAGGTAAACGGCCCGGAATTTCCGATATTGGATGGTAGTGCACAATATTATGTACAAGAAATAGAACGTGTAGGAACAGTAGAACAGAATGCTGTCAAGGACTTTTATATTATCAAATCTAAAATAGAGTTCCGGGATGAAACGACCGGTTCATCCATCATCGTATTGCCGGATGAGAATTTTAGCCTGAATGTATTGGTTTCCTACGATTCAACCATCATTCCGAATCAGTTTGCAACACTCGAAGATATGCATAAATTCAAAGACGAAGTGGCTGCCAGCCGTACTTTCGTCTTTGTTCGCGAAATAGAACCGTTACTTTCCGCCGGCCTGATTAAAGGTGGCGACTTGGATAACGCTATCGTAATCTACGAACGTAAGATGTCGCAAGAAAGTTTCGATAAGTTGGCAGATGTGATGGGAGTACCCCACATGGACGCCAATCAGTTAGGCTATATTAATCACAAGCCATTGGTTTGGCCGAACGAATGTGCCCGTCACAAATTACTTGATGTTATCGGTGACCTTGCTTTAATCGGTAAACCGATCAAAGGACGTATCATCGCTACCCGTCCCGGGCATACTATCAACAACAAATTTGCCCGTCAGATGCGGAAAGAAATCCGTCTGCACGAAATCCAGGCACCGGGCTATGACTGCAATCGGGAACCGGTAATGGATGTAAACCGTATCCGTGAGCTACTGCCTCACCGTTATCCGTTCCAATTGGTGGACAAAGTAATTGAAATTGGTGCCAACTATATTGTAGGCGTCAAGAATATCACTGCTAATGAACCTTTCTTCCAAGGTCATTTCCCACAAGAACCCGTTATGCCGGGTGTACTTCAGGTAGAGGCTATGGCACAGGTCGGAGGTTTGCTTGTTCTCAACTCTGTTGATGAACCGGAACGTTATTCTACTTATTTCATGAAGATAGACGGTGTGAAATTCCGCCAGAAAGTAGTGCCGGGAGATACACTGATTTTCCGTGTGGAATTGTTAGCCCCCATCCGTCGTGGAATCTCTACCATGAAAGGTTATGCATTTGTTGGAGAGAAAGTGGTTTGCGAAGCTGAATTCATGGCACAAATAGTAAAAAACAAGTAATTAACAATTGGAAATTCAAATGATAAGTCCTTTAGCGTATATCCATCCCGAAGCTAAAATAGGGGAAAATGTAGAAATTGCGCCTTTTGTATTCATAGATAAAAACGTGGTTATCGGCGACAATAATAAAATTATGGCTAATGCCAATATTTTATACGGCTCGCGTATCGGTAACGGAAACACTATATTTCCAGGAGCTGTTATCGGAGCCATCCCGCAAGACCTTAAATTTCGCGGAGAAGAATCAACCGCTGAAATCGGAGACAACAACCTGATTCGCGAAAACGTAACAATCAACCGTGGTACGGCAGCTAAAGGGCGCACGATTGTGGGAAATAACAACTTACTGATGGAAGGTGTGCACGTAGCACACGATGCATTAGTGGGAAACGGATGTATCATAGGCAATTCTACCAAAATGGCAGGCGAAATCGTGATTGACGACAATGCAATCGTCAGTGCTAACGTATTGATGCACCAATTCTGCCATGTAGGTAGCCATGTAATGATTCAAGGCGGATGTCGTTTCAGCAAAGATATCCCTCCTTACATCATCGCAGGACGCGAACCGATCGCCTTCAGTGGTATCAACATCATCGGTCTGCGCCGTCGCGGTTTTGCCAATGAAGTGATCGAAAGCATTCACAATGCCTATCGTATCATCTATCAAAGTGGTTTGAATACGACAGAAGCATTAAAGAAAATTGAAGATGAATTTGAAAAGAGTCCGGAGATTGACTATATTATCAACTTCATCCGTAACTCAGAGCGTGGCATTATTAAATAAACAGTTCAAAATAGTCATATTATGATATACAGATTTACTATTATATCTGATGAAGTTGACGATTTTGTCAGAGAAATACAAATTGACCCGGAAGCTACTTTCTTTGACTTCCATGAGGCAATACTGAAATCAGCAGGGTATACAAACGACCAGATGACTTCTTTCTTTATCTGCGATGATGATTGGGAAAAAGAAAAAGAAGTAACTTTGGAAGAAATGGATGACAATCCCGAAATGGATAGCTGGGTGATGAAAGAAACTACAATCAGCGAATTAGTAGAAGATGAGAAGCAGAAATTACTCTACGTATTCGATTACATGACAGAACGTTGTTTCTTCATCGAACTATCTGAGATTATCACCGGAAAGAATATGACAGGTGCCAAATGTACCAAGAAATCCGGAGAAGCTCCCAAACAGACTGTAGATTTTGAAGAAATGGCTGCTAGCGGCGGTTCGCTTGATTTAGATGAAAATTTCTATGGCGACCAAGACTTCGATATGGAAGATTTCGACCAAGAAGGATTCGATATCGGTGGCGATGCAGGTAGCCCTTATGATGAAGATAAATATTAATTTAACGATTAGTGATTTAATGATAAGTGTGGTAAAGATTCGTTTTATCCACAGATCATTAAATCACTAATCTGTTACCATTAACCACTTATCCCCCTTGCCTACTCTCATTGTTCTTATAGGTCCTACCGGTGTAGGAAAAACAGAATTAAGCCTACGGATAGCAGAGTCTTTTCAAACAAGCGTTGTATCTGCTGATTCAAGACAACTTTACGCCGAATTAAAGATAGGTACGGCAGCTCCTACTCCCGACCAGCTCAAACGTGTACCTCATTATTTGGTCGGTACGCTCCATTTGACAGATTATTACAGTGCCGCTCAATACGAAACGGAAGCGTTGGAAATCCTCGATAAATTATTTACGCAACACGAGGTCGTGGTTCTTACCGGTGGCTCAATGATGTATGTAGACGCTATCTGTAAAGGTATCGACGATATTCCTACCGTTGATGCGGAAACCCGCCAACTCATGCTACAGAAATATGAGGAAGAAGGACTTGGACAACTCTGTGCAGAACTTCGCCTGCTGGATCCGGAATATTATCGGATAGTCGATCTGAAGAATCCCAAACGGGTAATTCATGCATTGGAAATTTGTTATATGACCGGACGCACTTATACCTCTTTTCGCACCCAACAAAAAAAAGAACGTCCGTTCCGCATTATAAAAATAGGATTAACCCGTGACCGGGAAGAGTTGTATGACCGTATTAACCGTCGGGTAGATATGATGATGGAAGAAGGATTATTGGAAGAAGTACGCTCGGTACTTCCCTATCGCCACCTCAATTCGCTCAACACAGTAGGTTATAAAGAACTGTTCAAGTATCTGGATGGAGAATGGGAACTCCCCTTTGCCATAGATAAAATCAAGCAAAACTCCCGCATTTATTCGCGTAAACAAATGACTTGGTTCAAACGGGATGAAGAAATACAATGGTTCCATCCGGAACAAGAAACGGAGATACTGGCGTACCTCCGTCAATTCTTATCATAATGTATTCTGACCGTATTTGAAAAATCCACTGTTATTCTTCAGATGCGGTTATTTTTATTGTTGAAGTTACTGTATCATTCACAGTACGAATAGGAATCTGACGTACTTGATATTCCTCTTTTACTAAAAGATTCACTTCAATCACTCCATTCTTCCCCTTATCACCATAAGCCGCCAAAGCATTCTTATCTTTCAATACAGATATGCTTCTAATACGATCAGGAGATATATTTGCCAAAGGATCATCACCAGAAGCCTCTTTGCCATCAATAATAATCAAAGGCTTCCCTCCAGTAGCAGAATGAAACGTAACACCCCAATTCTTAGCCCCACTATTCAATGCGTCTAACCTTGTTTTATTAAGACTTCCTATTTCTATCTTTTTCGGTTTAAACTTCTTTTCCGAATATAGCTTTATATCCATCAATCCATCCTTAGCCTTTTCCCCATAAATCTTGATAGCCTTTTCAGCACCTATAACCGAGATACTCTCAATACGTTCCGGATTCAAAGCATTTACCACTTCATAATCCGACTCCTTCCCATTAATAATAACTAAAGGTTTTTCTTCACCTGAAACTCCCCGCACCGAAAGAGCTACCTTCTTTTCTCCGGATGTTAAGACAGAATCTTTCTTTTCTGCACGATACCCTACTACTATCACCCTATTTTTAGCAGTATCAGCCGGTTCTTTAACAACATTTTCTTCACTCTTTTTTTCTACAATTGCTGCCAAATCATTAACTTTGGCAACAGAAATCTCTTCCATTTTTTCAGAGATTTCAGGACGGGCAAAAGCAGTTACTGCAATAGCTGCCAACGGAAGTACATACAAATACTTCAACCGTGCCCACGGATTCGATTTTTCTTTTAACATCATAGTGATACGTTTTTTAAGTTTACTGTGATTAAAGCTGTTGGCCATAGAGTAGAGCCTTGTGCCAACAGCTTTTTTTATTAATAATAGTTGATATTCTTTCGCGTTTACACCCTCATTGATTACAGTCTCATCCACTTCGTACTCATGAATATTCTGCAACTCCTGTTTCAACAACCATGCACCGGGATTGAACCATTGGAAAAAGATACAAATATCCGCCAATAACAAGTCAATAGAATGGCGGTGGTGAATATGAGCCATTTCATGTATGAGAATCTCCCGCCCATTCTCTTCCAGATCTTTTTGACTAATCACAATATACTTCATCCAACTGAACGGAGCTATCTCTTGATGGTGTATCACAAGCGTACCCCCTTTCTCTAACTTCTCCCGTTTTCCGGAATGTATCAACCGGAAAAGACTTATCAACGAATAAATACTCCGACAAGCAAGAAATAGAATACCCGCCAAATAGACCAGCAAAACAATCTGTATCCAGGACGCCACCGTTTCCTGCACTGCACCGGCTTCAACAGGGGTAGCTTCCAACTCTGCCATCAGTAGCAACTGCTCGATGGAAAGCATAGCCTGTTGCACCTCAACCTGATGCCGGGTAGTTACTTCGATACAAGGAATGAGTAATGAAAAGAACAACACTCCCAATAAAGCCATCCGATTGAAACGATGAAAAGTTTCCTTGCTAAGTAATAACCTGAAAAACAGGTAAAACAAAACAAGACAAACTGACGATTTTAATATATAGATGAAGAAAACTCCCATAGCATAGATTTTCGTTAAAAAGATTAGTGTTTCTTATCAGCCTGTTCCACTTCGTGAATAAGTTGCTTCAATTCATCCAGCGATATATCTTCCTCCTTAACCAAAGAAGAAACAGCATTCAGATAAGAATTATTAAAATACTTGCTAATCACATTCCGCAACGTTCCTTTACGAAAATCCTCTTCGCTGACTACAGGATAGTATTGATAAGTATTCCCAAAAGTATAGTGAGCTAAAAAGCCTTTTTCTTCCAGCCCACGCACAATCGTAGATAATGTATTAAAATGCGGCTTGGGCTCTTCATAGAAAGCCAACATTTCTTTCACGAACAAGGGGCCTTTTTCCCAGAAAAAGCCCATAATTTCTTCTTCTTTTGCTGTTAATCCTTTCATATCTGCAACTTTGTTTGCTGCAAATAACGAAAAGTTTTAGTTCATAAACTAATTTATCTAGTTAAAGTAAACTAAAAGCTATAGTTAAGAAGAAAAGCTTACTATTAAATACCTGTGAAACAGAATTTCTACTAATCCTTTAGCCCCACAGTTTATTTGTAATATTTAAAGTCCTTTTCACAAAGAGATTGAAACTTCCCAATAATTCTTATCAAATCTGCATAAAAATCCATCAGGTTTTGTCGAATCTAAGTTTATTGTTACTTTTGCAATTACGAATAAAAACCAAAACCGAATTAAAAAAAGCAGATGAAAAAGATCAGCATCACTCTATTACTCTGCCTTCTCTGTCTGACAGGAATGGCACAAGGACAAAAAGCACTCGATTTAAAAGATATCACCTCGGGACGTTTCCGCCCGGAAAACATTCAAGGCGTAATTCCGATGCCTGATGGAGAACATTACACACAAATGAATGATGACGGCACTCAAATCATCAAATATTCTTTCAAGACAGGTGAAAAAGTAGAGGTTATCTTCGATGTAAAGACTGCCCGCGAATGTGATTTCAAGCACTTCGACAGCTATCAGTTCTCACCCGACGGAAAAAAACTACTGATTGCCACCAAGACGACCCCGATTTATCGGCACTCATATACAGCTGTACATTATATCTACCCTTTGAAACGAAATGATAAGGGCGTTACGACAAACAACATTATTGAGCGGCTGTCTGACGGCGGACCTCAACAGGTCCCCGTCTTTTCTCCGGACGGAACAATGATAGCTTTTGTCCGCGATAACAATATCTTTCTTGTGAAACTGCTTTATGGCAATAGTGAAAGCCAGGTTACCGAAGACGGTAAACAGAACTCTATTATCAACGGTATCCCGGACTGGGTGTATGAAGAAGAGTTCAGTTTTAACCGTGCGTTGGAATTCAGTGCCGATAATACGCAAATCGCTTACATCCGTTTTGACGAATCGGCAGTACCGTCCTATTCTTTTCCGGTATTTGCCGGACAAGCACCCCACATTAATGCTTTGAAGGACTATCCGGGTGAATATACCTACAAGTATCCGAAAGCCGGATATCCGAATTCCAAAGTCGAGGTACGCACTTATGATATCAAATCGCACGTCACCCGCACAATGAAACTTCCGTTGGATCCGGATGGATACATTCCCCGCATCCGCTTTACCAAAGACGCCAACAAGCTGGCCATCATGACACTGAACCGTCATCAAGACCGCTTCGATCTTTATTTTGCCGACCCACGTTCAACACTTTGCAAACTGGTGCTACGTGATGAATCACCCTATTATATCAAGGAGAACATCTTCGATAATATCGAATTCTATCCTGAATATTTCAGTTTGCTCAGCGAGCGTGACGGTTATAGCCACCTCTATTGGTACAGTATGGGAGGCAATCTGATCAAAAAGGTTACAAACGGCAAATACGAAGTAAAAGACTTCTTGGGATATGACGAAGAGGATGGATCTTTCTATTACACCAGCAATGAAGAAAGTCCTTTGCGTAAAGCAGTCTACAAGATAGATAAGAAAGGTAAAAAGACCAAGCTGTCTCAAAAAAGCGGAACCAACACCCCGCTCTTCAGCAAATCAATGAAGTACTACATGAATAAGTTTACGAGTCTTGATACTCCTATGTTGGTTACGTTGAACGACAATTCGGGTAAGACTCTCAAAACATTGGTTACGAATGACAAGTTGAAACAGACCCTGTCCGGATATGCTGTGCCGCAGAAAGAATTCTTTACTTTCCAGACTACGGATGGTGTAACCTTGAACGGATGGATGATGAAACCTGTTAATTTCTCCGCATCGAAGAAATATCCGGTGTTGATGTATCAATATAGCGGACCGGGCTCGCAACAAGTATTGGATACATGGGGAATCAGTTGGGAAACCTATATGGCGAGTCTCGGCTACATCGTAGTATGCGTGGATGGTCGGGGAACAGGAGGACGCGGAGAAGCCTTCGAGAAATGTACCTATCTGAAAATCGGAGTAAAAGAAGCCAGAGACCAAGTGGAGACCGCTCTCTATCTCGGTAAACAAGCATACGTGGATAAAGACCGGATCGGTATTTGGGGATGGAGCTACGGCGGATACATGACTCTAATGAGCATGAGCGAAGGTACTCCCGTTTTCAAGGCAGGCGTAGCCGTTGCCGCACCGACCGACTGGCGTTTTTATGACACTATTTATACCGAACGTTTCATGCGTACTCCCAAAGAGAATGCAGAAGGATACAAGGCCTCATCCGCTTTTACCCGTGCCGACAAACTGCATGGCAACTTGTTGCTCGTACACGGTATGGCAGATGACAACGTTCATTTCCAGAATTGTGCAGAGTATGCCGAGCAGCTGGTACAACTCGGAAAACAGTTTGATATGCAGATTTATACCAATCGCAATCACGGAATATACGGTGGAAACACGCGTCAGCACTTATACACCCGATTGACTAACTTCTTCTTGAACAATTTGTAATGGCTGACAGAGTACGTAAGCCTGAATGGCTGAAAATTAATATCGGTGCCAACGAACGGTACACTGAAACCAAACGAATAGTTGACTCCCACTGCCTGCACACAATCTGCAGCAGTGGGCGTTGCCCCAATATGGGAGAATGCTGGGGGAAAGGAACGGCTACTTTCATGATCGGCGGTGACATCTGCACCCGCAGTTGTAAGTTTTGCAACACACAGACCGGTCGGCCACATCCGCTGGATAGTAACGAGCCTACTCATGTGGCAGAGTCTATCGCACTCATGAAACTCGACCATGCTGTCATCACTTCCGTAGACCGTGACGACCTCCCGGACTTGGGGGCCGAACATTGGGCACGTACCATCCGCGAGATAAAGCGCCTGAATCCTCAGACTACCATCGAAGTGCTGATACCCGATTTTCAAGGAAAAACGGAACTGGTAGATCTCGTGATAGAGGCCCATCCCGACATTATTTCACACAATATGGAAACCGTACGCCGCATTAGTCCGCTAGTGCGCAGTGCAGCCAACTACGACACAAGTCTGCAAGTAATCGGCCGCATCTCTTCCAAAGGAGTGAAATCAAAAAGCGGCATTATGGTCGGTTTAGGAGAAACTCCAGAAGAAGTGGAAACATTGATGGATGACTTATTGACTGTCGGTTGCCAGATTCTTACTATCGGACAATACCTGCAACCCAGCCACCGTCATTATCCCGTTGCAGAATACGTAACTCCCCTCCAATTTGCGAAATACAAAACAATCGGTTTAGAAAAAGGATTTAACATTGTAGAGAGCGCTCCCCTTGTCCGTTCATCCTACCATGCAGAGAAACACATCCGTTAGCAAACAAAACACAGGCACTATTTGTTTTATAAGCAGAACCGACAAATAAACATTAAGTAGAGATGGAGCATAAAGGAATACTTTCTTCCGCATTTAACATGTCACTGGGTTTTGTCCCCGTTATTATTTCCATTTTATTGTGTGAACTTATAACGCAAGACACGGCTATTTACATCGGTACAGGTATAGGTATCGTAGGTATATATCTTTCTCACCGACAAAAGGGGGTACTACTCCCTAACTTTATCCTATACATAGCAACCGGAGTATTGTCATTATTATCCTTAGCCGCACTCATTCCGGGAGATTATGTTCCGCCGGGTGCTCTACCGCTTACCTTGGAAGTAGGTATTCTCATTCCCATGTTAAGCCTTTATATGCATAAGAGAAGGTTTATCAACTATTTCTTAAGGCAGATAGGCGCTTGCAAAAAACGTTTATATGCCCAAGGAGCCGAAGCCGCTGTCGTATCGGCACGTATTGTCTTGATTTTCGGTATACTTCATTTTATCATTATCAGTATTACCGTTATTCTCCAGTCTCCGTTGAGCAAGACCAGCTTGTTTGTACTTTATAAGATACTGCCTCCTACAGTCTTTATAATGAGTATCTTGTTCAACCAGATCGCCATCCGTTTCTTTAATCACCTGATGGCTCACACAGAGTACGTGCCTATTGTCAATACCAAAGGAGACGTGATTGGAAAGACTCCCGCGATAGAAGCCATCAATTATAAGAACACCTATATCAACCCGGTGATACGCATAGCTGTCTCCACACACGGAATGCTCTTTCTTTGTGACAGACCGTCCACAGCCATTCTGGATAAGAACAAAGTGGATATTCCAATGGAATGTTATCTTCGCTATGGAGAATCCTTGACAGAAGGTGTCAACCGTCTGATCAGTAATGCAATTCCCCAAGCAAAAGATATCAAGCCGGAATTCAATATCGTCTATCACTTTGAAAATGAAGTGACAAACCGTCTCATTTATCTATTTATCATCGATTTGGAGGACGATTCCGTTCTGTGTACTCCCCGCTTCAAGAACAGCAAGTTATGGAATTTCAAACAGATCGAAGAGAATCTGGGGAAAGGCTTCTTCAGTTGTTGTTTCGAAGATGAATACGAACACCTGAAAAACGTTATTTATATAAGAGAAAAATACAAGGAATCTTAGACAGATCGGGCACATGCCCCTTCCAGTCTTTCACCGTACGTGTCTGGATATACTCTCCTTCGCAAGTAATATTGGCGGCAATGCACAACTTCGTTTGCGGACGGCAGTTTTGTAGAATGTCTTCCACCATTTTGTGATTTCGATAAGGCGTCTCGATAAACAGTTGTGTCTGATTCTCAGCATACACGCGCTGCTCCAATGCCTTCAGTTTCTTGCCACGTTCTCCCGGTTCAATCGGTAGATAACCATGAAATGCGAAACTCTGACCGTTAAAGCCCGAACCCATCACCGAAAGAATAATGGAAGAAGGTCCGACCAGAGGCACCACCTTCAACTTTTTACGCTGTGCAATAGCCACCACATCCGCTCCCGGATCAGCAACAGCCGGACACCCCGCCTCTGAGATAACTCCCATAGAAGCACCACCTATCAGAGGTTTCAAGTAACCGGAAATATCCTCGGGCGAAGTATGTTTATTCAACGGATAAAACGTCAACGCATCAATATCAATCTCCTTATCTACCTTTTTCAGAAAACGACGGGCCGAACGGATATCTTCGACTATAAAATACCGGATACCGGAAATGATTTCCTTATTATAAGAAGGCAATACTTTCTCAATAGGCGTATCACCTAAGGTCACGGGCAGCAAATAAAGGGCAGTTTCCACTTTTAAATGAAGAATTAAGAATTAATCTATCTCAAGAAGCCAGATAGTTGGATTCACTCAGCATTGTATGATAGTCGGTAAACTCTAAAAGATCTTTCAACTTCATATCTTTATGCTTTTTCATATACGAAGCAACAATCCTCGCACCGACCCATGTTCCTATCAATGCCGGAGCCTGGCAACCCAACATCTCAACAGCCGGAGCCGGTTTCATATAATAACGGAATACCATCGGATCACGGGCATGAAGATGATCGTTGGAACAGATATAATCCCAGATAGCCTTTTCATTCTCCCTGCACCAGTCGTTTTCCTCTTTCGAATACCCCATCGCCTCGCCTATATTATCATAATCCAGCAAGTTCTGCACAACATAATTAATCTTTCCGGAGTGTATCATCAAGTCAATAAGGCACGTTCCCTCATGATAATCCATATCATAACGGCTCAGAAGATAAAATGAAAAACAATCCGGCACAATACGTTCCGGGCGCATGGAGCGACACTGGTAATCGTAATAAAAACGCTTATACAAAGGATAATCTTCTCCCATATACTTATCCAGACTGATACCCAACAGAGAATCTACCAGAACGATAGACTCGTTGAACGCCGAGATTTGCGAGTAGACAAGCGGAACCTCCGTATCAGGAACCTCCTTCTTCAACTTCTGGAACCCCTTAGTAAGCCCCTCCTCTACTGCATCCAAATTGGGAAACTGAGTTTCCACATCATTCATCAGACGAACCAGCGTCGTATCTGAATAGAATTTTTGCAGGCGTTGCGAAATCGTATCATCTTTCACCGTGCCGATAGCCAGCACATCCTCAATCAGTATCTTTGTCGGCATACGGTAATCCATCGTCAACTTCTGCATAGCAGAAAAGCTGTTGGAGCGAACATATTCGCTCAACAGCTTATCATATCTCAGAACAGAAATCTCTCCTTCTTTCTGCTCCGTACCTTTTCCTGTGCTTATCCCACAGGAGGCGAGAAGCATACTTATTATAATAAGAAGAGAAATCCGTAATTTCATAATTTATTATCCGTAAATGATATTACCATTTTCGTCCTTGTACTCATCGAGCCCCTTCTCGTATGTAGCCATAGCACGGAGACTCATACCTACGCTGGAGAATCCACCGTCATGGAACAAGTTCTGCATAGTCACCTTACGGGTAAGGTCGGAGAACATCACGATACAATAATCGGCACATTCGTCAGCAGTCGCATTTCCCAGCGGAGACATACGGTTGGCAAAGTCGAACAACTTATCCATACCCTTCACTCCCGAACCTGCAGTAGTGAATGTAGGCGACTGAGAGATCGTATTCACACGCACACTATGTTCGCGTCCGTAGATATAACCAAAACTGCGGGCGATAGATTCCAGCAGTGCTTTTGCATCCGCCATATCGTTGTAACCGTAGAAAGTACGCTGTGCAGCAACATAACTCAATGCAACGATTGAGCCGTAATCGGCAATAGCGTTCAGTTTCTTGGCCGACTGAATCATTTTGTGGAATGAAACGGCCGAAATATCCAATGTCTTATCCAACATTCCATAGTCAAGGTCATCGTAAGTACGTTTCTTGCGTACGTTGGGAGACATACCGATAGAGTGGAGCACAAAATCTATTTGTCCGCCCAGTATATCCATCGAGGTCTTGAATACATTCGACAAATCCTCCACACTGGTCGCATCTGCCGGAACGATCTGGCAATTCAGTTTTTCTGCCAAAGCATTGACTTCTCCCATACGGATAGCCATCGGAGTATTTGATAATGTAATAGTTGCACCTTCTTCTACAGCACGTTCAGCCACTTTCCAAGCAATAGACTGATCATTCAGCGCGCCGAAGATAATACCTCTTTTTCCTTTCAACAAGTTGTAACTCATATCTTTTAATAGTTAAATTTTGTGCAAAGATAGGATATTTCTGCATAAAAACACGAGAAGTGTGCAAATAATAGACACAAATGACAAAAAATACACGTATTCTATCAATTAGTCCACATTCCCTTGAACTTTCACTCCTATCTTTGCAATCGTTAATTACGAGTTCTTGCAGTGCTCGACAGAATACCAAGAAAAACAATAAAATGTATAACCCTATAGAAAATTAGATTACTAAATGAACACATTGACAAAAAGATTCCTCTGGATGGCTATATGTTGTTTGCCGTTTATTTCAGGATGCAAACAAAGTGAGTGTGCCGTAGAAGAGAACGTGATAAGTGATGCTCTTTACCGGAATTTACCTTTCGAAATGCCTAAAGTACAACAACCGGCTTTTCCTGCTTATGAAGTGAACATTGAAAAATTCGGAGCCAAAGGAGACGGTTTGTTCCTGAACACGAAAGCAATTAACGATGCTATCAAAGACGTAAACCAACATGGAGGGGGAAAAGTGATTATCCCGGAAGGTATCTGGCTGACAGGACCTATCGAACTGCTAAGTAACGTCAATCTTTATACGGAAAGAAACGCGCTGGTACTCTTCACCGGTGACTTTGAAGCATACCCCATTATCGCCACTTCTTTTGAAGGGTTGGAAACCCGCCGTTGCCAATCTCCTATCTCAGCCCGCAATGCGGAAAATATCGCTATCACAGGATACGGAACATTCGACGGAAACGGTGACTGCTGGCGGCCGGTCAAAAAAGGAAAGCTGACCGCATCACAGTGGAAAAAGCTGGTCAATTCAGGCGGTGTACTCGACGAGAAACAGGAAATATGGTATCCTACACCCGGTTCACTGAAAGGAGCAATGGCTTGCAAAGATTTCAATGTGCCCGAAGGTATCAATACGGATGAGGAGTGGAATGAAATCCGTCCTTGGTTACGTCCTGTACTATTAAGCATTGCCAAAAGCAAAAAAATACTGCTCGAAGGAGTCACCTTCAAGAATTCACCGAGCTGGTGTCTGCATCCGCTGTCTTGCGAAGACTTTACAGTGAACAACATCATGGTCATCAATCCCTGGTATTCACAGAATGGTGATGCAATCGACCTGGAATCTTGTAAGAATGCGCTGATTATCAACAGTGTGTTTGATGCGGGAGATGACGCGATCTGTATCAAGTCCGGCAAGGATGAAGACGGTCGCCGTCGCGGAGAACCTTGTCAGAATGTGATTGTGAAAAACAACACTGTATTGCACGGACACGGCGGATTCGTGGTAGGTAGCGAGATGTCCGGTGGCGTGAAGAATATTTATGTGGAAGATTGTACTTTTATGGGAACTGACGTAGGCCTGCGCTTCAAAAGTACACGTGGACGTGGCGGTGTGGTAGAAAACATCTACATTAATAACATCAACATGATCAATATACCGAACGAACCGCTGCTCTTCGACCTGTTTTACGGTGGAAAGGGAGCTGATGAGGAATCGGAAGAAGACCTGTTGAACCGCATGAAAACCGCTATTCCCCCGGTTACAGAAGAAACTCCCGCATTCCGCAACATCCACATTTCAAATATTGTGTGCAGAGGTTCGGGAAGGGCTATGTTCTTCAACGGATTACCTGAAATGCCGATCACCAATGTCACTGTTAAGGATGTCGTGATGACAGAAGCAACGGACGGAATTGTCATCAGCCAGGTAGACGGGGTGACTTTGGAAAATGTATATGTAGAATCTTCCAAAGGCAACAATATATTAAACGTTAAGAACGCCAAGAATCTGACGATAGACGGAAAGGTTTATGAGGAATCGGCGAAAGAGAAGAAGTTCACCACAGAGGATACAGAGGTACAAATCTGAATAAATAGATTTTATATTATTAAACCGAATCCTCTGTGACCTCAGTGTCCTCTGTGGTGAAAAAAAAGAAAACCACAATATCATTATATAGAGTAAAAAGCTCAAATAGCAGACTATTTTATCTTCCAAAGATAGACAGTCTGCTATTTTTTTCAACTACTTTTGCAGAGAGAAATACGACGTATAACATCAACCTTAGAATCATGAAGAAGAATCTTATTATACTTGCTTTCCTTTTAGGAGGTTTCCACTTGTCTTCCCAAGCACAGAAACAGGAGAAAACCATTACGGTAGAAGTGCATAACAATTGGAATCAGGCAAAAACAGACGCCCCGATTGTTATCAACCTGCATGAGTTACACGCAGATTTCAAAATCAAATCCGCCGTTGTCATGGAAGGGACGAACGAGGTTCCTTCCCAACTAGACGACTTGGACAGAGACCGCAAGATGGACGAACTGGCTTTCGTCGCCGACCTTCCCGCTCATGGCAGAAAAACATTCCAGGTTACTCTTTCTTCGGAGAAGAGCACGAAGACCTATCCGGAACGGGTATATGCCGATATGTTTATCGCAGACCACCGGAAAGGGAAACATCAGCGGGTGCAGGCAATCACCGTTCCCGGTAGCAGTAATATATATAGTATGGTACGTCCTCATGGTCCGATTCTGGAATCGGAGCTGGTGGGATACCGACTTTACTTTAACGAAAAGCAGACACCGGACATCTATGGGAAATTCAATAAAGGCCTGGAAATCAAAGAATCTCAGTTCTATCCTACGGACGCACAGTTAGCTAAAGGGTTCGGTGATGACGTACTTCGCGTGTTCGACAGTTGCGGACCGGGTGCGTTGAAAGGCTGGAACGGACAAAAGGCAACGCATATCACTCCGGTAGAAACACGGACGGAGCGTATCATATCCTACGGTCCGGTACGTGCAATTGCAGAAATAGAAGTAACCGGATGGAAATATCAAGGCACGGAATTGGACATGACAACCCGCTACACACTGTATGCCGGACATCGTGACCTTCACATCGAGGCTTTTTTTGACGAACCGCTCGATAAAGAAGTTTTCTGCACAGGTGTGCAGGACATCGTAGGTGCTTCCAAGTCCTTCTCCGATCATAAGGGGTTAGTAGGAAGCTGGGGTACGGACTGGCCTGTCAATGATACGGTGAAATATGCCAAAGAGACTGTTGGGCTGGGTACCTGCATTCCGCAACGTTATGTGCAATCGGAGGAAAAAGATAAAGCGAACTTCCTCTATACGATTACCGCTCCGGGAAACAACTATTTCCAATATCATACCACTTTCACTTCGATGAAAGAAACATTCGGATATAAAACTCCGGAAGCTTGGTTTGCCTATCTCCGCAAATGGAAAGAAGAACTGGCACATCCGGTAACTGTAAAAATTAAAGGTATCCGCTAACAAAGCGATATCCACACTACATAAATAAGGTAGATACAAATACAACTAAACAAAATTTACGAGGTTTCTACCAATTTTTATACGACTCTGCACAATTATTCCTCCTTGTGCAGAGTCTTTTTTCATACCTTTGTCACATCACATAAATCGTATAAATCATTTATATAAAACTATTTAATCTATTTATATCATGAAACGACTGACACAGACTCTGGTTCTCTGCCTGCTGACTACCTTCCCTGTTCTGGCACAGAGCAACTATGTATCCGAAGTATGGGTTTCCGATCTTGGAAACGGGAAGTATAAGAACCCAGTACTCTATGCCGATTATTCCGATCCGGACGCTTGCCGTGTAGGCGACGATTTCTATATGACTTCATCCAGTTTCGGCTGTCTGCCCGGACTACAAATACTACATTCCAAAGATTTGGTAAACTGGACGTTCATCGGTGCAGCAGTACCCGACGCGCTTGCTCCTATCCAAACTCCCGAACGTCCCGAACACGGCAACCGTATATGGGCTCCTTCTATCCGCCATCACAATGGTGAGTTTTATATCTTCTGGGGAGATCCCGATCAAGGAGCTTTCATGGTGAAAGCCAAAGATCCGAAAGGTCCATGGAGCGAGCCCGTTTTGGTAAAAGCCGGAAAAGGAATCATCGACACTTGTCCGCTATGGGATGAAGACGGAAAAGTATATCTGGTACACGCATATGCGGGAAGCCGTGCCGGATTAAAAAGTGTCATCACTATCTGCGAACTGAATGCTGAAGCCACAAAGGCCATCACTCCTTCACGCATCGTCTTCGACGGTCATGAGGCCCATAAAACTTGTGAAGGCCCCAAATTCTATAAAAGAAACGGCTATTATTATATTTTCCATCCGGCAGGCGGTGTGCCGACAGGATGGCAAGTGGTGCTACGCTCCAAAAACGTATACGGCCCTTACGAATGGAAAACTGTACTTGCACAAGGTAACTCTCCCGTCAACGGACCTCATCAAGGCGCATGGGTAGATACGCCTACCGGTGAAGACTGGTTTCTCCACTTTCAAGACGTAGGTGCTTACGGACGTATCATGCACCTGCAACCTATGAAATGGATAAACGACTGGCCTGTGATCGGGGTAGACAAAGACGGTGACGGGTGTGGTGAACCGGTCCTGACTTACAAAAAGCCTAATGTGGGAAAGACTTATCCTATCTGCACTCCACAGGAAAGTGACGAGTTCGACGGCTACACACTGTCTCCGCAATGGCAATGGCATGCTAATATCAACGAGAAATGGGCCTACTATGCAGGCGACAAGAGTTACATGAGATTATACTCTTACCCTGTCGTACAAGATTACAAGAATATGTGGGATGTAGCTAACCTATTATTACAAAAGACTCCTTCTGACAATTTCACAGCTACAATGAAACTGACCTTCACTCCCAATCAGAAAAACAAAGGTGAACGTACCGGATTGATTGTGATGGGTAGGGATTATGCCGGATTATTCCTAGAAAATACGGATAAGGGACTTACTCTGTCGCAAGTGGAATGCAAAAGAGCCGATAAAGGGAAACCGGAACAATCGAATGCTTCTGTCAGCCTCACTCAAAACACTGTTTATCTGAAAGTAAAATTCAAATGTGACGGAAAGAAAATCAAAGCCAGCGAAGGCGGACATGACCTCCTTGTCATGTGTGACTTCAGCTACAGTCTTGATGGAAAGAAATATCAACCACTAGGCAATCCTTTTCAAGCAAGGGAAGGACAATGGATCGGTACTAAGATCGGAACATTCTGCACACGTCCGGCTATCGTGACTAATGATGGCGGATGGGTGGATGTGGATTGGTTCCGCATTGCCAAGAAGTAAAAATGAGTAAGTAAATACTAAAAAGACGCTCCCACATCACAAAATTCTTGTAGGAGCGTCTTTTCTTTTTTACCTTTGCAAATAAAAGCAACTTAGAATAATAACCCCAAACCACAATGAAGAAACTAGCAATATTCGATTTGGACGGTACATTGCTAAATACGATCGCCGATCTGGCACACAGTACCAACTATGCTCTAAATAAATTAGGATATCCCACGCATGAAATAGAAAAGTATAACTTCATGGTAGGAAACGGTATCAACAAACTCTTTGAACGTGCCCTGCCCGAAGGAGAAAAAACAGAGGAAAATGTACTCCGTGTCCGCAAAGAGTTTATTCCTTATTATGATATTCACAATGCGGATGATAGCCGCCCCTATCCGGGTGTTCCAGAGTTATTGACCGACCTGCAGTCCGCCGGCATTCAGATTGCCGTAGCTTCCAATAAATATCAGGCCGCTACGGAGAAACTGATAGCTCACTACTTTCCGAACATTCATTTCACTGCCGTGTTCGGTCAGCGGGAAGGAATCAGTGTAAAGCCCGACCCTACGGTTGTCTTCGATATATTAAAGTTGGCCAATGTAGAAAAAGACGAAGTTCTCTACATAGGAGACTCCGGAGTAGATATGCAAACGGCCGCCAATGCAGGAGTAACCGCTTGTGGGGTAACATGGGGCTTTCGTCCAAAAAGCGAATTGGAAGAATTCAAACCGGCATATATCGTAGATACTACAGAAAAGATTTTATCACTTTTTACCCTCATACCCTCATAAACAGCTGTATCGACTTATTCATCGGCATTTCAGCAATGAGAGCAAGCCTGATAGTAAGTATGAGAGCAACTTTTACTCTCATACTTACTATCAGGAGTTTCAAATATAAACAAGCAGTATATACTCCTTGAACAACCGTATGTTTAATGTAGAACAACAACACAGACAAGGTTAATCTACCCTATTTCTTTTGTTAAACTCCCGATATTTATAAAGGCTCACATTCGTGAGCCCTTGAGCTAACAGCCATAAACCTTTCAGCTCACGGCTGTGGACAAAACCGCTCATTAATGTGAGCCTTTACGATTCTCAGACGTTTTACATAAAGTACGTATGTTCTTACTAACAGGTACGTAGCCTTTACGTATTATATACGGGCATCCGCCACCTAATCTACTATCGGATCTTTCACAATCTTCACTTCTTGACGAATATCCAGATTAAGCATAGGAGCTCTGGTATATGGATCGAGAACAATAACATATAGAGCAGCGTAATGAGTGCCAAAAGGTACAAGATGATTATAAGCTAAAACATTCACGACTTCCACTTCCTTCAGAGCATCAGGTTCTATAATATCCTTATCTAACATAGGATCAATATGAAAAAATAATCCTTCTCCCGTTGTACCGTCTTCTTTCACTATCCAGGAATGATTACTCGTTGAAAAAGCTGACCTCTTATGAACCTCAAGAAATTCCGGATTCAATCCCAGGCGAAGTGCTATGCTGGATAAATCAAGAGTATAGATTTCAAACATACCATCTCCTTTAACCTGACTTTCCGTAAAAGTAAACCGTTCTCCTGCCGGTAGAATAAATACACTCCGATAGAACTTGATTTCTTCCTGTCTGATTATTACATTTCCATATTTATCCGTCAATTTGATATTCACTTTGACCGGAATGTAATCCTGATATATATTCTCAAAAATATCTTCAGTAGGTGTCACCTGAAACATTAATCCATTACCACCTTCTGTCTCCGTCACTACAAAAGGTAAAGTTGGATCCTCCAATGTAACCTCCATTGTTACTTCCTCCCAATTATAATATGAAGTCATCGGTTCAACAGGTCTTGCATAGACATAAGCCGACGCAAATTCAGCTATCTTATTTTCTTCTTTATCAAGGTGAGTCTCCAAAGTCATATAACTTTGTGAACGAGGCCAGCAGATACGGATGTTATGTTCGGAGAATAGCGGATAGTTCTCTATCTTCATTGAATTGCCGGAAATCATCGAACGCCTTCCCCCAGACAGTTCCAAATAAAGATTGAATGATTCTCCGTAAGGTTTACTAAGATCCAAGTCCGATGTGACTTCAGCAATCCAATCTCCTTCAGTCTCTCCCTTTTCCAGTTTGGTTATTTCATAGTGATAGTCCTTTATTTCAGCATAACTCTCATCCATAAAAACTCTGTTCGCAAGATTCAAGAATACCCGTTTCACATCCACCGGATAATCTGCCGGAGTCACTCTAAAACGTACCTCAAAAGATTCACCATTATTAATCGTAGCTTCTTCGTTAAGTAGTGTAAGAGACGCAGGCAATGGAACTCCAGGCGTACCATCGTCACACGATGTTATCACGCAACAACACACAAACAAGGAAATTAAAAAAGTAACTTTCTTCATCATAGTATTAAATTTATATATTTTGTAATTCATATTCAATCAACTATATACTGATAAATTAGTCAGCGACCTTCCCAAAATGGCACAGTCAATGCATGCAAATATAAGTCAATAATATTTATTAATGGCTATACATATCAATAAAAATAATCTAATGAAATCTTTTCAATGCAGAAAAGAGGCAGTACAATCTTCACTCCAGCATAATACAGAAATTCAGATAATAAATAATAAATTAGATAAGTTACTCATAATGAATAAATAATTTCATTTAGCGAGCACCAACTCCCCCTCTCTATCATCACTACCGAACGTGAGAGAATAATGCCCGTCCTTTATCACAGACACTTCCAATTGTTTTAAAGCTATGATTTCAGTCTGTTTCCCTTTTTCCACAATTCTCAAAACAGGAGTAGCCTTCTTTCCCGTAGACCAATCTCCCTGCCACAGCAATCTGTATTGTTTACCCTCTGTAAGATTGGTTATTGCAACGGAACCTGGCTGTACCAGCAAACCCCAACCGTTCGGTTCTTCCAAAAGGATTTTCGTATCCCACAAGAAATGAGGCGTTTGCTCCGAAGGCATATCAGGATTTATGTCATCCATACCATTATCATTACCGCAAGCAATGAGAAAGAGACAGAACAGTACTCCCGTAGCTAAAAAGATTCTTGTTATTATGTGATGTTTTCTCATATCAATAATATCTTCAAGGTTATTATTTGTTTACCTTTAACCGGACAATAGTACCGTTGGCAGCTCTTGCTTCCAACATTACAAGTCCCTGATAGGAAGAAAGGTCAACTTTTCTTTCCGTAAACGATACGCGATTGTTGTTCACAAAAAAACTGGTAAACAACTCTGCATCCGGTCCTACCACACTTGCCATATTATCTTCCACTGCGATAGCGGCAGCTTCCAGCCAACCGAATCGATCTTCATCGGGAACAGGAACTTGCCCACCGGCCTCATATCCCATGCCTTTGCCATAAAGCACGCTGCTTGCCGCTATTTTCAGAAAGCCAATATCCGGCAAAGTTCCGTCCGCCTGACGCGGATTCATCAGTTCCGTATCTTCAAGACTTATAAAGTCGGCAGAAGTCAGTTCATAACTTTCGGGAGCAAAAGAGTTGTTCACAATCTCGCACAGTGTTTCATCCACGTCTATCAAGTGTTTGTCCGCACTTCGCGGCATATAAGATATGTTATTCTTTATAATATGACCATAACCCGGCACATCAACTTTTTCGGATGCACTTTTCCTGTTCAACATACAGAAATTGGACGGGTTTTGGTAGCCCGTGTTATTACACCAGGCAATCCCTCCCAGATGATGATTGGCATAGAACCCTTTGTTTTTATTCTTATAAGCCAGACAATACTGAACGGTATGCATCGGAATCTCCTTCGGCACCTTTGGATTATCACTCATGCCATAACCTCCTGATTTAAATCCGGTTCCATCTCCGGCCTTATCCCCCTCCTTCGTATATCCATTCAGAAAAGACCAGCAATTATCAATGGTAAAAGCCGCCTTGCAATTAATTAAATCGAAGCCATCGTCGCTATTGTACCAGGCACGACATCCCCGAAACACATTACCCGTATAGGACTCCGAAGTCAGATGGCCTCCGAAGCCGTCCACATTTCCTCCTCTTCCGCTATCGGATACAGGATCATAATTATTGTATGCATCGCAATTCAGCACCAGATTATCTTTGCCCGTCACTATATAAAAGCCGATAGCCATGCCATCGTGCATGGACAAATGCTCATAGATATTGTTACTGCCTCCTTCATTGCGGAAACATTCGGACTGTGTATGTTCTGTGATTGTCACTTGCGTGCCCACTACTTCCATATTTCTGAAGTGCAGATACGAACCGCTTACATAAAACACAATAACCCGTTCATTGACGGGCTTTACTTCCGAAAGGTCGAATACCGGACGTTCGTTCTTATAGCCGGAATAGCAAATCCGCTTATCCTTCCCCGTCCCGCTTTTATCCATTTTAAAGACACGGCTCCAGGTAGTACTCCCCGCCGTATGGTGTTCCATCACCTCAGACTCCGTTATCTTGTATGTCCCCCGGCGGATATAAACAGTATCTCCGGCAACCACTTTCGATTGTGCTTTCCTCAAAGTGGCAAAAGGTTTCTCTATTGTTCCACTGTTGGTATCGCTACCATTCGTAGCCACAAAATAATTTGTTGCCGGAAGACAAAGACACATCCCTATAAAAGAAAGAAAAAAGTAAAAGCGTTTCATGGCATTCATATCAATATATATAAGGTATTATTGCAAAAGGAAAAATCATTTATAATCTATCTCAATCCGGCTGTCTATATTATCCGCCTCCTGCACTTTAGTCTTATCTTCCACTGTCAGACGGATATCCTTCAACCGGAAGTTCTTGCTATAAGCGATTTTTCCGGCAGATTCCACACTCGCATTAATATTAGACAGGTAGAAATTTTCAATGCGGAGCTCCTCATTCCATCCGGAAGCTGTGATAAAACGTTTTGCCCTGTCGGCCTGTATATTCGAAAAATACACATTCCGGAAATAAGGATATCCTTTCTCCTTTGGTTCGACGGGAGTCAGCATGGTAACCCAGTGTGACGGAATCTTTTTCCCCTTATATTCTTCGGGCAAAGCGGAGTAACTGTATTTGGGATTCCAGTTCAACCCCACAACCAATACATACTTTACGCTATCAGCCTTCACACGGGTCATATAAATATTCTCCACCGTTCCTCCACGATTCATGGATGATTTCAGACGCAACGCCGCACCCGTGCCATAAGCTTTCAGATCGTAGGCAAGCACATTACGGATAGAACCGGAAGTCTCACTGCCGCACGTCACCAATCCCGCCCCTTTGCGTGCGGTACAGTTACGGATTACCACATTCTCCGTCGGTCGGTTCACGCGTAGCCCATCCGCATCGCGACCCGCTTTGATACAGATATTATCGTCATTGCAATCCACTTCACAGTTCTCAACCAGAATATTGGTCGAAGAGTCTATATCAATTCCGTCCGTACTCGGTCCGTGTCCTCCCACATTATTATTAATGGTAACGCCATCCACCGAACAATGATCGGAATACAAAATCTGGCAAGCCCAAAAACCGGTACGTACAAGGGTGAAATCTTTTAAAGTGATATGTTTGCTGTTTGAGACAAGGATTCCCCGCACCCGTTTGCAGTCGTAATCCACAATCCAACGGAGTTTCTTCTTCTCATATTCCTTGCGCATCTCCCAATATTTATCCCAAAACACCTTTCCACGGCAATCAATGAATCCTTCACCTGTCAACGCTGCATTCTCCGCATCCATGATATTGATAACGGCCGAAGGCCATGTCATTTCAATGCCGGCAATACGCGAAGGGAATTCCGGATAGTCACGGATATCCTCACTTGCTATCAACGTTGTGCCTTTGCTTAGATGAAGGTTCACTCCGCTTTTAATGAATAAGGCGCCTATACGGTAAACGCCCGAAGGAATGATAACCGTCCCTCCTCCCTTTTCATGGCAAGCGTCAATAGCCGACTGAATAAAACGGGTACTAAGAACGGAAGTATCACTTTTCAGTCCGAAGTCCGTTGCATGGATACAGTCGGATTTAGGAACCCGTTGCGCACCCACCTGTTCCGCCCACGACAAATCGGGCTGTACGGGGACATTCCCCCAGTCATGCGCAGAAACGGTAATGGTTCTTTTCGGACTCGTAAAGCCAATCAATGCCAATAGTACAATAGATAAAAGATACTTCATATTCACTCCTTTTTATTCACATTGCAAAATTACCGCATTCCGTAGAAGGCGAAATAGACGAATGTACACAAAAGATAGAAATTTATATGGAATGGATAATCCTATATACACAGGTGGACAATTCTATATTGTCTTTGTACATATTTCCATGTACAGGCATTCAAAAAAGGAGTAAATTTGCCACATGAAATAAAAAAAATTATCTAATACTCAAAATAATAGAGTGACATGAAAAGAAGTACAAGCTGGTTACTGTTATGCATGCTTACATTGGTTACTATACCGACTGTAATGGCACAACCCAATTACAACCATTCCAAACTCCAACGGGAGAAGCTCGGACGCGGAGTAATCGCTATCCGTGAGAACCCTTCGGAAGTTGCCGTCTCCTGGAGATATTTATCTTCCGACCCGATAAAAACCGAATTCAATGTTTACCGGGACGGCAAGAAGCTGAACGACCAACCCGTTATCGCCGGTACGATGTTTCGCGACAAGAACGGAAGTCCGGCAATGGCAGTTTATGAAGTACGCCCTGTGATAAAAGGCAAAGAGACTCACCATACGGATGGCAAGTATACCTTACCAGAGAACTCTCCTCTCGGCTATCTGCAAATACCACTGAAAAGACCGGAAGGCGGAGTGACTCCCGCAGGAGACAGCTATACGTATAATCCTAACGACGCTTCCATCGGTGATGTGGACGGTGACGGAGAATATGAAATCATCTTGAAGTGGGACCCAAGCAATTCACGGGACAATTCACATGACGGATATACCGGAGAAGTGCTTATCGATTGTTACCGGCTGAACGGTGAACAGTTATGGCGCATTAATCTAGGTAAAAACATACGGGCAGGGGCACACTATACACAATTTATGGTATATGACCTGGACGGTGACGGGAAAGCGGAAGTCGTGATGCGCACAGCAGACGGAAGTGTTGACGCAAAAGGGAATGTCATAGGGAACGCTCAAGCCGATTATCGTGAACCCGGTACTTTCAGCAAGAAAAGAAATGCGATTGTCAATCAAGGACGGGTATGGAAAGGCAAGGAGTATTTAACCGTATTTTCCGGACTGACGGGAGAAGCCTTGCACACGATTGACTATATCCCTCAGCGCGGTGATCCTTCCGATTGGGGAGACGAGCGTGCCAACCGCAGCGACCGTTTTCTGGCTTGTGTAGCCTATCTGGATGGAATTCATCCAAGTGTAGTGATGTGTCGGGGTTATTACACCCGCACCGTCCTGGCTGCCTTCGACTGGAACGGGAAAGAACTGAAAAAACACTGGGTATTCGATAGTAATGACCCCGGTTGCGAAGATTATGCCGGGCAAGGTAATCACAACCTGCGTGTAGGAGATGTGGACGGTGACGGTTGCGATGAAATTATTTACGGTTCTTGCGCCATCGACCATAATGGCAAAGGACTCTACTCTACCAAGATGGGACACGGAGACGCCATCCATCTTACCCATTTTGACCCTTCACGCAAGGGACTGCAAGTGTGGGACTGCCATGAGAACAAACGTGACGGCAGTACTTATCGCGACGCGGCAACGGGAGAGATCATTCTCCAAGTGAAAAGCAACAAGGACGTAGGCCGCTGTATGGCAGCCGACATCGACCCTACCCAGCCCGGAGTGGAAATGTGGTCGTGGGAAGCAGGAATGCGCAATGCAAAAGGAGAAGCTATTGCAGGCAGGATAAAAGGATTGCCTACCAACATGGCTGTGTGGTGGGATGGCGACTTGCTACGCGAGTTATTGGATAAGAACATTATCAGCAAGTATGACTGGAAAGCACAAAAGGTAAACAGAATCGTAACATTCGAAGGGGCTCTCTCCAATAACGGAACGAAAGCCGTACCCTGTCTGCAAGGTGACATCGTGGGTGACTGGCGTGAAGAAGTGCTGTTACGCTCGGAAGACAACTGTTCCCTGCGCCTGTATGTATCGACTATTCCTACTGAATACCGCTTCCATACCTTCCTGGAAGATCCTATATACAGAATCAGTATCGCAACCCAGAATGTAGGCTACAACCAGCCAACGCAACCCGGATTCTATTTCGGGCCGGATCTCACTAAGAAGAAAGAGACTTTCAGAGGGTATCAGTTCAAGTAATATCCATCCGTTAGGCGGGCCACGCCTAACGGAGTATCTTTTTGTTTGGGTAAATCTTCCGATAGGTAAAGTCTGGCTCTTATAGCAACGCTGCGTATTGTCGTATCCGATTCAAACGTTCCATAAAAGATTTGTCATTTCGGGTCTGCTGCATGTTGTAATCCAACTGCATACGCATCAGCAGTCCGGCATCTATCCCTAAAACCGCTTCGAGCAGCAACGCGGTGGAAGTGGTCAGAGGACGGCGGCAGTTCAGAATATCGTTTAAAATCTTGTACGAAATTCCCGCCTGTGCAGCAAGTTTGGCTTGCGACAGTTTGCGGCTTTCAACCTCTTCCTTGAGCAGTTCGCCCGGATGTATGGGGCGTTGACATGTATATTTTCCCATATGCCTTTCGTTTATTTATAATGGTTCGACAATTCTAAAATATTGCATATCGTCACGACTGTTTCGGACGAGATTTGCCTTACTGTAAACTCAATGCGGTATTGGTCGTTCACCCGGACGGACGAGATGCCTGCTTTATCACCCTTCAGCACTTCATAGTGCAGCGAATTGATTGCAAGGAGTTCTTCTATACCCCGGACTTGTTCCAAGACCTTGATACGTAGCTGATATCGGGCTATAATATGAGGTTGGAAGCGGTGTTTTTTATCCACTGTCATCCCTTCCTCATACAATTGACGCAGATATTCTTTATCAAAGCTTATTTCCATTATTTTTCCGTATCGTTTATTGTGCAAAGATAGAGTATATTCCTAAAGTTCCACTATAAAAGTGGAACTTTATTTTTAGCTCGTATGCTTTTTGAGAAAGTTTCTTGTTTTCCCAACATATCAAAGAACACTTTGCGGCTTATATCTTCACCGTTTTCTTGCCTGCATCACCCGGGCTTCTTCACGGCTTCTACAGCCATGCAAATGCTGCGGGATTACGGGGCGCTTAAAAAGCGAGAGAGAAACGCACTCTAAAAGAATCGCCGACCTTACTACCGTAGTACATGTAGCCAAAGTCGAAGTTCATGTTGTACGCGTTGCCATAGCTGCGCTCCGTACTCGACTAATAGAGGGACAGAGAGCCAAATCTCTTGTTTACAACCTTCTTGCACTCATCCACTTTTATTTTCGTTTTTTATCCTTATCTTTGTTGCGTAAGATAAAACACATAAATTCACTATGAAGAAGAATACGTTACTTATATTCTCCCTCCTGTTATTCTACTTGTACCCGGCATTCGCCTCCGTAGAGGTACGTTCCAATAAACTGACTACCGGAGACGGATTAGCCAATAACTCCATCCGGTATATGTCGCAAGACAGTAAGGGGTTTATCTGGCTGGGTACGCTCAACGGATTAAGTTATTATGACGGCAATTCTTTTGTCAACATCTACCCTGACATCCACAATCCGCTTTCATTGGCCGACTCACGCATCCGGAGTATAGAAGAAGATCCGAACGGCTTCCTATGGATTTCAACGATGTCCTCTTTTATCAGTTGTTATGACCTGCGTCACGGCCGTTTTGTGGATTTCACCGGATGCAACGAATATAAAGAAAACTATTCTAAGTTCTTCATTACCTCCGATAATTCCGTCTGGCTATGGCATAATCAAAACGGATGCAGGAGAATCGTTTATCAGGATGGGAAGTTCTCGTCACAGACTTATAAGAAAGAGTTGGGAAATCTACCTTCCGACAGGGTGCAGTTTGTATTGGAAAGCGCCAAAGGAGAAGTCTGGATCGGAACCCGTAAAGGGCTATTGAAATACCGGAACGGGCAAACTGACAATCTGGACCCGCAGAGCCAAAGTTGGGAACATATCATCGCTTATGACCAATATACCTGCATCATCACCGACAAGAATGAAATATACCGTCACACCTACTCTACCGACAAACTGGAAAAAGTAGGTTCACTTGCCGCAAGCTTTGACGACAACAGTCGTGTCACGGGCAACTTCCTCCTGGCAGACAAATGGGTATTGTTTACCGCCAACGGCAGTTATCTGCTGGATATCCCTACCGGAAAACTTTCCCGCTACTCCGACCTGAATATCAAAAACGGTGCGGTCACCAAAGACAATAAAAAGAATGTATGGGTGCACAACTATACCGGACATTTATGGTACGTCGACGTTACAACGGGCAATATCAAACCGTTTCAGTTCCTTTCTTCCGAACATATCGGCTATATAGATGTGGAACGATATAGTATCGTACACGATTCACGGGATATCATCTGGATTACAACTTACGGAAACGGACTTTACGCATACGAGCTGGCTACGGGAGACTTGCAGCATTTCACCTTTGACATCGGCCAATCCAGCCATATTAACTCTAATTACCTCCAATATGTAATGGAAGACCGTTCCGGCGGTATCTGGGTAAGCTCCGAATTTTCCGGTTTATCTCATCTGGAGATTCTGAACAAAGGCACACAACGTCTCCATCCCAGCGGCGAGAACAGTTCCGACCGCTCCAATACCATCCGTATGCTTTTCCAAACCCGAAACGGAAATATCTATATGGCAAACCGCATGGGCAGCCTGTACGAATACGACCCCGGTCTGACCAAGACAATACGCCGCGAGGATTTCACCCACAATGTGTACAGTATGAACGAGGACCCGGAAGGTAACCTATGGCTGGGTATGAGAGGAACCGGTCTTCGTATCGGAGCGGACAAATGGTACAAGAACAACAGCAAAGATCCCAATTCGCTCTCCAACGACCAAGTGTTCTCCATCTACCGTGACCGGAAAGGTCGAATGTGGCTGGGAACGTTCGGCGGAGGACTGAACTTAGCCGTAAAGACGAAGGACGGCTATCAATTCCGGCACTTCTTGCAGGACAACTATGGAGAGAAACGTATCCGTGTCATCGAAGAAGACAAGAACGGACGGATGTGGGTAGGCACCAATAACGGTATTTACATCTTCCATCCGGATTCCCTCATCGCTTCGCCCAAGAATTATATCATATACAATCATGTCAACGGCACATTCCCCAACAATGAGATACGTTGTCTGATGAATGACCATGAAGGCAATATGTGGATCGGAACCGCCGGAGCCGGATTTGCCGTCTGCCATCCGGAAGGCGATTATCAGCATCTGACCTTCAACTGTTACGACATCAAAGACGGGTTGTCCAATGCCGTAGTGCAGTCCATTGTTCAGGATAAGGATAATAAGATGTGGATAGCTACCGAATATGGCATTTCACGCTTCACTCCTGCAACCAAGCAAATTGAGAATTATTTCTTCTCTTCCTACACTTTGGGAAATGTATATAGTGAGAACACCGCTTGTGTAAGCAATGACGGCAAACTACTGTTCGGTACCAACTATGGCTTGGTTGTATTGAATGCCGATAAAATAGAGAATCTGGACAAACCGACTTCCGTAGTCTTTACCGGACTTCAGATCAACGGAGCCAATATGCTTCCCGGTGTGGAGGATTCTCCTTTGCAGGAGGCAATGCCATACATCAACGAGCTGAACTTGAAATATTATCAACAATCATTTGTCATCTCCTTCTCCACATTCAACTATCTGAATGGGGTATCCAAGTATTCCTATTGCCTGCCCCCTTATGACACGGAATGGAGTTCGCCTTCCAGCCTGAACTTCGCCACTTACCGGAACTTGCCTCCGGGCAAGTACAAACTCCACGTGAAAGCTTGCAACGCCGCAGGTATCTGGGGAGAAGAGAATGTGATGGAGATTGTGATAGCCCCTCCGTTCTGGAAAACGACTTGGGCTTACCTGTTATATGCCCTGTTAATCGCAGTAGCCGGCTATTTCAGTTTCCGTATCATACGGAATTTCAACGCATTGCGCAACCGCATCACAGTAGAAAACCAGTTGACGGAATACAAACTGGAATTCTTCACCAATATATCTCATGAGTTCCGCACTCCATTAACCCTGATTCAAGGAGCTTTGGAAAGAATCGTCAATATGGGAAACCATTCCAGAGATATGCAACATTCCCTAAAAATCATGGATAAGAGTACCAAGCGGATGTTGCGGCTTATCAACCAATTGCTGGAATTCCGGAAGATGCAGAAGAATAAACTTGCCCTTTCATTAGAAGAAACGGACATTATCGCTTTCTGCTATGAGATATTCCTAAGTTTCAAGGATGTAAGCGAATCCAAAAACATGGATTTCCGCTTCGAGCCGTCACATACCTCTTACAAAATGCCTGTCGACAAAGGAAATCTCGACAAGGTGATTTACAATCTACTTTCAAATGCATTCAAATACACTCCGTCCAACGGGAAAATCATATTCAAGGTAGAAATCTCGGAACAAAAGCAACAGCTTTGTATCCAAGTGACGGACACAGGAGTAGGCATCCCGAAAGAAAAAAGAAACGAATTGTTCAACCGCTTCATGCAAAGCAGCTTCTCACACAGCAGCGTAGGTGTAGGGCTTCACCTCACCTATGGTCTGGTCAATATACATAAAGGAACGATTTCTTATAAGGAAAATGAAGGAGGCGGCTCTGTCTTCACCGTAGAACTACCGGCAAATGCCGACGTTTACGAGGAAAAAGACTTCCTCATCCCTAACCAAATACTGATTGAGGAAGAAGAACAACGCCATAAAGAATTTATTGCGAGTGACAAGACAGAAGAACCGGCAGAACCTTCCGTTCCATTGAATAAACGGAAAGTATTAATCATAGAAGACGACAACGATGTCCGTGAATTCTTAAAAGAGGAAATCGGTCAATACTTCGAAGTGGTGGCCGAAGCGGACGGGATCAGTGGCTTTGAACGTGCACAGACCTTTGACGCCGATTTGATTATCTGTGATGTGTTAATGCCGGGAATGACCGGATTTGAAGTGACTAAGAAACTAAAGAATGAGTTCGCAACAAGTCATATCCCCATCATCCTGCTGACTGCCCTTAATATGGATGAAAAATACCTGGAAGGTATAGAGGCCGGAGCGGATGCCTATATCACCAAACCATTCAGTGTATCTTTGTTGCTCGCCAGAGTATCCAGACTGATAGAGCAACGGGACAAACTCCGTGAGAAGTTCTCCAATGAACCGGGAATCGTCCATTCAGCAATCTGCACCAACAACAAAGACAGCAAGTTCCTGGCAAAGCTGAACGAAATACTGAACGAGCACATGATAGAAGCCGAATTCTCGGTAGACGACTATGCCAACCTTATGGGATTGGGACGTACCGTATTCTATAAGAAGGTACGTGGAGTGACAGGATACTCTCCGAATGAATACTTACGTGTTATCCGTATGAAGAAAGCAGCGGAATTGTTATTGACCGAAGACCTGACCGTTGCCGAGATTTCCTATAAAGTGGGTATCAATGATCCTTATTATTTCAGTAAATGTTTCAAGAACCAATTTGGAATCGCTCCTTCGATTTATCAGAAGAATAAAGGACAGCATGGTTCGAGTTCACCACAGATTACACAGATTAACACAGATTAATTTAATGCATTAATAATCAAGATCTATTATCTGTGTTAATCTGTGTAATCTGTGGTGAGAAGAAGCCCCAGTGTACTATCTTACGGATTTGCGTACAAATCTCCATTACTGTTTTTTCATCAAAAGATAAAAAATACATCCTTTCCGTACGGGAGTATAGGCGTATTTTCCATTAATGTGCTTCCTTTGCAGCAAAACATTTTAATTGATCATCATGAAACACAACTTATTTCTTTTCGTATTTTTACTGGTCGCATTGCCCGCCGTCAAGGGACAGGCAAGTGAACGTAAAAAGTACAATTTCAACAGCGAATGGAAACTGCAAACAGGAGATTTTCCTAAAGCCAAAGATGCAACATTCGATGACAGCAAGTGGAAACAAGTCACTTTGCCTCATGCCTTCAATGAAGATGAAGCATTCAAAGTTTCTATCGAACAACTGACAGACACGGTGGTGTGGTATCGTAAAAGTTTCCGCATTCCCGATTTAAAAAGTAATCAGAAAGTATTTATCGAATTTGAAGGAGTACGCCAGCGTGGAGACTTCTACCTCAACGGACACAGTCTGGGAAGACATGAAAACGGGGTGATGGCAGTAGGTTTTGACCTGACTCCTTATATTAAACAAGGCGAAAACGTGATTGCCGTACGGACGGACAACGACTGGATGTACAGGGAAGAAGGAACCAAGTCCAAATTTCAATGGAACGACCGTAACTTCAACGCCAATTATGGCGGTATTCCCAAAAACGTATTCCTCTACGTTACCGACAATGTATATCAGACACTTCCCCTGTATAGTAATCTGAAAACGACGGGAGTATATACGTACGCTAAGGACATCGACATCAAAGGCAGAAAAGCTACGATCTGTGCAGAATCGGAAGTCAGAAACGACAGTAAAGAGCCTCGCCAATTCACCTATCAGGTGACTATATTAGATGCCGACGGCAAACAAGTGAAGACTTTTCAAGGCGACAAAGTGACTTTGAAAGCAGGGGAAACTAAAACAGTAAAAGCCTCTGCCCCTGTCGGCGGCCTTCATTTCTGGAGTTGGGGATATGGCTATCTGTATACGGTAAAGACAGCTCTGAAAGACAGTAACAACCGTATATTCGACGAAGTAAGCACTCGTACCGGATTCCGTAAGACACGTTTTGCAGAAGGAAAAGTTTGGCTGAACGACCGGGTAATCCAGATGAAAGGATACGCCCAACGTACCAGCAATGAATGGCCTGCTGTCGGACTTTCCGTTCCGGCTTGGCTGAGTGATTATTCAAACGACCTGATGGTGAAGAGTAATGCCAACCTGGTTCGCTGGATGCACGTCACTCCTTGGAAACAGGATGTGGAATCTTGCGACCGTGTAGGTTTGATACAGGCAATGCCTGCCGGTGATTCGGAAAAAGACCGTGAAGGACGCCAATGGGAACAACGGGTGGAGCTGATGCGTGACGCTATCATTTATAATCGCAACAATCCCAGTATCTTGTTCTATGAATGTGGAAACAAAGCGATCAGCCGGCCTCACATGATTGAGATGAAAGCCGTTCGTGACAAGTATGATCCGTTCGGCGGACGTGCCATCGGTTCCCGCGAGATGTTGGATATCCGTGAAGCGGAATATGGCGGCGAAATGCTATATATCAACAAAAGCGAACATCATCCGATGTGGGCAACCGAATATTGCCGCGACGAAGGTTTAAGAAAATATTGGGATGAATACAGTTATCCTTTCCATAAAGAAGGAGACGGACCTCTTCACAAAGGACAACCGGCTACCGATTACAACCACAATCAAGACCAGCTTGCCATTACTATGATTAACCGTTGGTATGACTATTGGCGTGAACGTCCCGGAACAGGCAACAGAGTCAGCTCCGGTGGAACCAAGATTATTTTCTCCGATACCAATACTCATTATCGCGGTGAAGAGAACTACCGCAGAAGCGGGGTGACGGATGCCATGCGCATTGAGAAAGACGCATTCTACGCTCATCAGGTCATGTGGAACGGATGGGTGGATACGGAAGCAGACCAGACCTACATCATCGGTCATTGGAACTACCCGGAGAATACAGTAAAACCGGTACATGTAGTATCCACCGGCGAGGATGTGGAACTTTTCCTGAATGGTAAATCGTTAGGAAAAGGCAAACGGCAGTACAACTTCCTCTTTACTTTCGATAAGGTCACTTTCAAACCGGGCAAGCTGGAAGCTGTCAGCTACAACAAGGACGGAAAGGAAATCAGCCGTTACGCCGTAAGCACGGTAGGTGAACCAGCCAAACTGAAACTTACCGCCATCCAGAATCCGGAAGGCTTCCACGCAGACGGTGCCGACATGGCTCTGATACAGGTAGAGGTAGTAGATAAGGACGGCAAACGTTGCCCGTTGGATAACCGTACTGTCCAATTCACTTTAAAGGGAAATGCCGAATGGCGCGGAGGTATCGCACAAGGTGAAAACAACCATATCCTCGATACCAATCTGCCGGTAGAATGCGGTATCAACCGTGCACTTATCCGCAGTACGACAACCGCCGGAAAAATAACACTGACCGCACAAGCCAAAGGGTTACCTGCAGCCACTCTTACATTGGAAACGGTTCCGGTGAAAGTAAACAATGGATTAAGTTCCTATCTGCCTCAAGCTAGTTTGAAAGGTAGATTGGACAGAGGTGAGACTCCTTCCACTCCTTCTTATAAAGATACCAAAAGAGGAATCCGAATTGTATCGGCAAAGGCCGGAGCCAACAGCGGAGATGTTGCCAAGAGCTACGATGATATAGAACTGTCTGAATGGAAAAACGACGGCAAGCTCAGCACTGCATGGATTACTTATACATTGGAAAAAGAAGCAATGATAGATGACGTTTGTCTGAAACTGCACGGATGGCGTTCGCGCAGCTACCCGCTGGAAGTATATGCAGGCAAAGAGCTAATATGGAGCGGCACTACAGAGAAGAGTCTGGGATATGTCCACCTGAACATAGACAAGCCAGTACGCGCCAATACCATTACGATCCGTCTGAAAGGCAATACAAGTGACAAGGACGCTTTCGGGCAGTTGATAGAAGTAGAAGCGAAAGCCGCCAACAAAATGGAACTGGAAAAGAGCAGCAGTAAGAATCAGCTGCGAATCATCGAGGCAGAGTTCCTCGAGACAATCAAATAGATTCGTTTTCAATAGGTATATAGAACCCACATAAGATTGTTAGTTTGATTAAAAAGTCCTCTTTTACGTTTCTATCGTTTGGGAGGACTTTTTATTATTCAGTTTGTATTTAAAATCATAAACCATCATTTCATCATGAAAAATTTAGTTATCATTTTAATGCTTGCATTCTGTTGCAATTGCCTGGCAGATAATAACCAACCTGCCCATGTCATTATCACTGCCGGACAGTCAAACACCGACGGACGCGTGCCCAACGACCGTCTGCCGGATTACATCAAAGCCATGTCCACAGACACGGCCTTCACCACAGGAGCCTACAAATACTGTAAAATAGCCCAAAACCGCACAGACGGGAAGTTTCGTCCTTTTTGGCCGAAGAGCAAAAGAAGAGCCAAACCCCACACATGGGGATATGACGCCATCACCTACTATTGGTTGGAGCAATTATGGCAAGAGCCTTTTTACGTTATCAAATGGGCTATCGGAGGCACTTCTATCGAACCGTCCGCCAGTTCGGACAAGTCGGTTCACTGGTCGGCAAATCCCGAATGGTTATCCGGCAACGTGGCAACCAGCCAAAAGGGACGTTCCTTATTGCTTTCTTTTATCAATGACATAGACGGTTGCATCGACAACACCTTATCAAAATTAAAGAACGGTTACCGGATTGACGCATTTCTGTGGCATCAAGGAGAAAGCGACCGTGCATACGGCGACAAATACTACGAGAACCTGAAAGCAGTCGTCGCTTATGTGCGCAACCATCTGAGTGAAAAGACAGGAGAAGACTACTCCAGGCTTCCGTTTATCTTCGGTACGGTAGCCAAGAAGAACAAGCAATACGGCAGTGAGGTTGAAGAAGCGATGAAACGCCTGGCGAAAGAAGACAAGAATGCCTATCTGATAGATATGTCGGATGCGGAATTGATGGGCGACCGCCTTCATTTCAATCAGAATTCAGCCGAATATCTGGGCAAACAGATGTACGAGCAGATAAAAAAACTGCGATGAAAAGGCTATATTTGTACTTTTATAAGGGGTTGCGTACAAATATCAGGAGTATTTTTCAGCCATTAGTATAATATTACATCTTTTTCGTACGAATACTTGCGCATAATTTCTTCCGATACGCTTCCTTTGCAACGGAAGTCGGACAGACCGTCAGGCTCTGTTTGTTTCTTCCGTTATTTACTAATTTAATCACTTAGATATATCAACATGAAAAACATTCTGCATGGAAATGGTAGTCTGGGAAGGAAGATGCAATCTCTCTTTTTGATGACTCTGTTCGTATTACAATCTACCCTGTCGCTCGCACAGAACCGAGCTGTGACGGGAGTGGTAGTAGATGAGAAAGATGAGCCGATTATCGGTGCAAACGTCACAGTGAAAGGTACTTCCAAAGGAACGATTACAGACTTGGACGGTAAATTTGTGATTTCCGCTCCCGCGAATGCCAAACTTCTGGAAGTATCTTTTATAGGGTACAACACTCAGACTGTTACAATCACCGGTAAAACTCTCCAAATCAAGCTGACCGAATCTGCCATTGCATTAGATGAGGTTGTTGCTATCGGTTATGGTAGCGCAAAGAAAGGAAATGTGACCGGCGCTATCGCTAAAGTCAATGCCGAGAAACTGGAAGACCGGGCAACAACCAACATTGCCTCTTCGCTGCAAGGGCAGTTAGCCGGTGTGGAAGTGCGCAGCACTACCGGAGAACCGGGTTCGGAACTTCAGATTCGCGTACGTGGAGCCGCTTCGATCAATGCGGATGCTACCCCATTGTATGTGGTGGACGGTATTCCTGTAGACGATCTAGGCAGCCTCAATCCGGGTGACATACAATCTATCGAGGTATTGAAAGACGCTTCTTCATCGGCAATCTACGGTTCGCGCGGTGCCAACGGAGTTGTTTTGATCACAACCAAGCAAGCGAGCGCCGATGATAAAGTAAAAGTACAGTTTCAAGCTTCTTTCGGTATCCAATCATTGGAAAGGAAAGTGGATGTCCTGTCACCGGAAGAGTGGATTGAGTTCCGCACCGCATACAATAATAACCGGTATATTTCCCAATACGGAAGTAAAGGAGCTACTATTGAAGACGACTACGCCACCCGTCTGGCAATGATAGGAGGCAAAGAAAGCTATTATTTCCTGAATGACCCGCGCTGGACAGAACCCGGCTACGGCAACTTGCTGCTGATTGACTGGCAAGATGAATTTTTCCGCCTGGCGCCGATACAAAATTACCAATTGTCACTTTCAAGCGGTCGCGGCAATACCAAATACCGTGTATCTTTGGGCTACACCGACCAGAAAGGTATCGCTATCGAAAGCAGTTACAAACGTTTGAACTTCCGTGCCAATGTAGAGTCTAAACTATTCAACCGGATTACCGTCGGAGTGAATCTGGCGCCTTCTGCCAACTGGAGTGACGGCGGACGGGTAGACGGCAAGGACCGCCAGGCAACCAACGTTCTTACTATGGTGCCCGTTGCGGAACCGGAAGACGGTATATATACCGGTTCAGGCTCCAAAGGTTATTATCGCTGGACCAGTTCAAGCAAGGTAAGTCCCATCGCATATATGGAAGAAGTGACCAATCATGGTGAAAGTGTCCGTTTTAATTCCGCTGCCTATGTGAAAGCGGATATATGGGATGGGCTGAAAGCGGAAGTGACCGGTTCCTACAATTTCAGCAGTACGCAAAGCCGCTCATTCATTCCGAGCAGCGTCACCAAATACAGAACAGACAGCGAAGGGTACAAAACGACTGCAAGCCGTTCGGAAGCACGCAGCAATAAATTCCTTCTCCAAACGATTCTGCATTATAACAAAACGTTCGGCAGGCATACTGTCGGAGCGATGGCAGGTTATTCGATGGAAAGCTCCGGAGGCTCTTCCAGCAAATTAAGCGCTACGCAGTTCCCTGATAATTCTCTGGAAGTGTTCGACATGGCAGATGTAGTGCTGACAGCAGCCGCAGCTTCTTTGTCCACTCCTTCCCGACTGATGTCCTACTTCGGACGTGTGCAATACGAATATGATGACCGTTACCTGCTGACAGCCAGTATCCGTCGCGACGGTTCTTCACGTTTCGGTAAGGAAAACCGTTGGGGAGTCTTCCCTGCCGTTTCTGCCGCTTACCGCATCTCAAACGAGAAATTCTGGCCGAAAGACTTCTTTATGAACTCTCTTAAAATACGCGGAAGTTGGGGAGCCAACGGTAACAACTCAATCCCTACCAACACCGCCCTTGCCAAACTAAGCAGCGCCAATTACTCGTCCGGAAACATCATTAACGGTTTTGCACCGACATCGCTTGCCAATCCGGATCTTGGCTGGGAAAAGACGGAAAGCTGGAATATCGCATTCGATATGGGAATGTTCAACAACCGTATCTTTCTATCTGCCGACTATTATGTAAAAACAACCAAAGACCTGCTGTATCAAGTTACCGTTCCCGCCTTGCTCGGTTTCACCCAAGCTTGGGGAAATATCGGTTCGATCCGCAATAAAGGTTTTGAACTGGAGCTGACTACCCAGAACCTGACGGGAAAACTGAAATGGACGACTTCTCTGAATGTATCTTACAACAAGAATAAAGTTCTCAGTCTGGGAGATGACAACAGCACCGTATTCACCGGATACGACAAGACGACACAAGTGTTCATGGTAGGCCAGCCTTTAAGATCATTCTATATGTATGATGCGGTCGGTGTGTATCAGACGAAAGCCGACTTACAGAAATATCCTGTCATGCAGAACACCAAAGTTGGTGATGTACGCTATCGGGATGCAAACGGTGACGGAGTGATCAGCGACAGTGACCGTACATTGATGGGGAAACCTGATCCGGATTATACTTTCGGTATGACCAATACTTTCAAATACAAGAACTTCGATCTTTCCATCCTGATCACAGGACAGACAGGCGGACATATTTACGGAGTATTGGGACGTGCAATGGACCGTCCGGGTATGGGCGCCAATATCAACGTGCTTGCACATTGGAAAAATATGTGGAAATCGGAAGCAGAACCCGGTGACGGCAAGACTCCCGGTATCGACAATGCCAACACCGGACAATTCTACGACAGCCGCTGGCTGTACAGCACCGACTTCATCAAGATCAAGAATATTACATTGGGCTATCGTCTTCCGTTCAAAAAGAAATTTATTCAGAACGCACGTGTCTATCTGTCGGGAGAGAACCTGCTGATGTGGGATAAGTACGACGGCGGATTCTCGCCGGAAGCCAACAACGCCGGTTCAAGCGGAGACTACGACTACGGTTCGTACCCGCAGGCAAGAGTCATTACTTTGGGCGTTAATGTTACATTCTAAAAAAGCAATAAACTATGAAACTATATAAATATATCATTTGCGGAGGACTGGCGCTGACATTGACTCTGTCCTCTTGTGAAAGCTGGTTGGAAGTAGAACCCAACGATACACGTACCACTGATTATTTCTACACCACTCCCAACGAAATGGAGCAGGCATTGATCGGTATCTACAACGGTCTGCTGCCGATTGCCAATTATTCATGGATGTTGTCGGAAGTTCGTTCGGACAATGCTTGGGTAGATAAAACCACCGACAAACAGCGCGACTATATCGACATAGGTACGTTTAATCCCAATATATCCACCATCAGCACTCTTTCGTCTGCATGGAATGATTTGTATGAAATCGTAGCGCGTGCCAATATGTTCCTCAGCAAAACGGACGGTGTTACTTTCTCCGACGAAAAGATAAAGAATCAGTTTATCGGTGAAGCCAAATTCCTCCGGGCATTGGCTTACTTCGACCTGGTACGTTACTTCGGACATATCCCCATCGTATTGGAACCTGTATCGGTGAATGAAGCAATGACCATCAAACAGTCAAAACAAGTCGATGTTTACGAGACCGCAATTGTCCCCGATCTGGAAGATGCAGTGAGAAAGCTGGTAGACACTCCCTTGAATTATCAAGGAAACAATGCTTCTGCCGGACGCGCCACCTTAGCCGCTGCCAAATCTTTGCTGGGACGTGTTTATCTGACAATGGCGGGGTATCCCGTGCAAGACGAATCCAAGAAAGCATTAGCGGAACAGCTATTCAGTGAGGTGATAGACTATGCCCGCGCCAATAACAAATATTGGGCACAAACGGGTGACGAATGGCAGAAAGTGTGGATCAGCGACAATGATAACAAATACCATATTTTTGAAATTCAATACATAGCTTCCAAAAACTATGGTAATCCGATGGTGTTCAACTCGGTTCCGCAAGTGAATGATTCGTATACAAAACTAGAAATGTCCGGTAATAGAATATGGTGTGAAGCCAGACTGGCAGGACGTTTCAAATTAATGGATACGGAAGGGGTGTCTTTGGATATACGTTGTCCGAGCACGATTTATACGGATGATTTCGTGGATGACGACGGTGTGCCTTATACGGGCGGTCCTTTCTTCCAGAAGTTCTTTGAACATAAGATGAAACGCAAGATGCTAGGTTACGAAGATATTGATGCACAGATTGCAGACCGTACTTATTTCCCGATCAATTATCCGATAATCCGTCTTGAAGATGTAATGTTGATGTATGCCGAAATTGTAGGACCTACCGATAAAGCAAAATCATTGGTCAATGACATTTGCGAACGTGCCGGTGTTCCAACCGTACCCGATCATGTTACTCCCGAAAGGTTTGCCGAAATTGTAGACTGGCAACGCCGTCTTGAACTGGCTTCCGAAGGCATTCGCTGGCATGACCTCGTACGCCAAAACCGTTATGTAGAGGTATTGCAGGAAATGTTTAAGTTTAATGGCTCGGACGAGAACGGTGTGATTAGCAAACCGGAAACATACGAACTATATAAATTGGTTACAAAAGACTCATATATCTATCCGATACCCGACTCGCAAATGAAGGTAAAAGAAGGGCTATATGAACAAAATAAAGGATATAATTAGACGACACAATACTAGCATTCATTTATTAAAAGGTTGATAAGAAAAGTCCTCCGGTCTGGTTCTACGGCTCGGAGGACTTTTCTTTATTATTATATAAGGTTTACTTGTATCAATTCCCGTAGCTTTGGAACGTAAAGACCGTATGCTTTATCGGAAACATATAGACGAGGTAAGCACTTCTCCCGCACAAACTAATCATTGCATACCGTAATACTAATAAAGTCTCCTAATAGAATTAAGATATTACACTTGAGCAACCTCAATAATACACAAGTGTAACCATTAAGTCAGACTTGTGCATCATCACGGTTGCCCAACAGCAACAGACTAATCGTAAACAGGCAGGCTAATATAGAACTAACAGACTGATGAACAGACTGTTATCCAGAAAGTGCAATTTTATTTCCCAAAAGAGCGAAAACGACCTTATGTTTTCTGTAAACTTACTTTAATTTAGGGGTGTTTTCAGCATTAAGTATCTGATTATAAGCGATGTGACATTTTTGTTTTTCCCCGTATAAAACTTAAAATAAAGACAATTTTGTTGCACTAAAGAAATAAGAATGGGGAAAACTGTCCTTACATACAGCTTTCCCCATTCTTATAAAAAATGAATCTTCTTTTATTTTCCCATGGCACCAGCCCAGTCTTTGGCAAAGCGGAAATTACCGATATTTCCTTTAAACCCATTACGGTTTCTGAGTGCGACAGACTTCAGACCTGCTTTCAAAGCACCTTCTTCACCAGTAACTACTATATCAGCTTTTGGCTCGCTCTGTCCCAATTCCGGATCTACAAATAATGAAACTTCATTCTTCGTATAGTCTACCTTCAAGACCAATAAATGAGTTTTATTACAATCATAAGCCATCGGAGCTTCAGCACGTTCTTTCAACAATCCTACTGCAAATTTGATTTTATCATTTCCTTCGCGTCTCACATATACCTGACCACGATTTCCACCACCTACATAACTGGCACTGGCAGCCAAGAAGTCGGCCAAGTTTGTTCCGACTTTAGAGAAGTTCACCAGACAGGCAATATAATATGTACCTTTAGAATATACTTTTCCGGATTCAACCAATGAATATACGCTGACACGAGAGCCTTTCACACCTTGCGGAAAACCCAAAGTGATAGATGGTCCCGCTTCACTATATCCCTCATAAGTCAACGCCTTTCCTATCGTAGGGCTTACCGATCCTTCAACCGGTTTAGAAGTAAAACCACCACACCAAGTATCTACGTTGATAGGTGCTCTTTTATCATTATAAACTGTTTTTTCCAAAACATCACCTTCTTTATAACCTTTCAAGAGGTCATTCTTAACGATTTGAGCATTGGCTGGTAATAGTGTAAACACCGCTAATGCCATAGATAATACTACTTTTGTCATAATTTCTTTATATTTTCAATAATACAATTAAAACTTAAAATGCAAGAGTAAAACGATATTCAAATGTGTTACTCTTTACCCCTCCTGTTTGAGGGCTAGCTTTCTCTGCTGAATATTTCATATAATACATATTTGATGCATTACGTTCTGTACTAGACCAATAAGTATCAGCTATAGACATCTGACTTTCTTCATACACTTTCTTAATTTGAGGAGCAATCAACTTGGTCAATACATTTTCCTTATTCTGCAACAACACCAATTCTTGAGCAGATGGCAAATACCAATCAGAACTTATATTGGGTGCCAAAACACTATTACGATGTTCTTTCAATACCTCCAAAGCCATAAACTCTTCCGTTTGGCTTTCACTATATAATTCTATTATTCTAGTATTATTGTAGCCTAATATCCTATCACGCTCTTTGACAGTAGTTGAAGTTGTTTTTCCAGTAGACGTATCATAAAAGTTTCCAGATAAGTCTATATATTTAGAAGCACCCACAAAGTTCTTAACAAACCAGATTCTCATCTCATTTTTAGGACCAAATGTATTCTTCGCTGTATTTAAAGAAATAACTAATCCATGAGTACAATTCGCATGTTCTCTTAATAATACATCCTGGTCTGCCGTATACCCATCCGTAGGATTCTCCATTTTATTATACAAAACAGAAGGCTGAGGATTTCCCACATAATAAACCACGCCAATACATCCTTTGACCGGAGGATTTTCATCTGTCACAGAGACAATGTTACCATCTGCATAATAAAAATCACCCACCTGCAAATGATGTTTCTTTTCCTGATGACCACCATCAACAACAAAGCGTTTATATTTGCCTTGCTCCATTTTACCTTCTGTCATTAGTGAACATTTCTTTCCATTATAATACCCTGTAATCGTTTCTGCAGACGACGGTTTTCTCAACAGGCGATACTCATCCTTCGCTACATCATAATAAGGCAATATTTTCTCTTCTCCTATCTCAAACGAAATACTCGCCGGATTCGGTTTCGCAATATAAGGAGTTTCTTCCGGAAGTACCGTTCCCTCTGCATCCGTAAATAGATAATGTGTAGAAGGCAACTTCACCACAACCAGACTCATACGATGCGATAATTGAAAACTCAATGAATAATTTCCATTTTCACCAATTAGCTCCGTCTTACCCGAAGTCATCAAATCCTGTTTTGCGTACTCTTTCTGGTCACTTTGTGCATTAGTCAAATTCCAACTATCTACAAGAGGAGTAAAGAAATCCTCTCCCTGCAAATCAGTTTTACCTGTCATATCTGCTTGATAAGGATAATACGCATAAAATACTACGCCTTCCAATCTTTCATCATATAATATCGGCTTACCCGACCAACTAGAACCATTGTAAGTGAGCCGCATATTATTTATTTCATCCATAATCACACCACCCTTCACTGCGAACAGTCCTAATTCATCATCTTTCTTGAAGGTGGTTACGAATCCTTCGTCAGCCGTGCGCGTCTGCGATTCACTACTTACCAACCCTGTATCAGCCACATTCAATACAACCAGATTTTGCTGATTTACTTGTGTTTCTTCATCCTGTGAGCAGCTTGCACAACCCAATGCTAACACTGCCAACAACAGCTTCTGTATAAATTTATATTGTTTCATATCCGATTCTTAGTTTTGAATATTACTCTGCATCATCAGTTCCTTCCACTGATTCATCATCACCATCCCATGACGCTGAATTCTTCTCTACTTCCACCACGAGTCCCGGTTTTCCTACTCCTACATTATATGTATACTGGTGTCCGCTTTCCAAAATTCCTTCACCATTGCCCGGTGTATGGACAAACTTTCTCCCATCTTTCAACTCTACCTGAAAAAACAGTTTACCTGACATATCCTGAGGAACCGTCAACATCTGATAAGAAGCAACATAATCTTTTCTAACTTCCGATACAAACGGATGCATCACGGAAGTCTCCACACCCTCCGCAGGACTGATCTTCCCTTCGGAAATAGTTGCTTTAGTCACAGTTCTTACAGTAAATACCGCACCTTCCAAATCTTTCTCTGATACCGTATCGTCATCTCCTTTTACATTAATAATCAACTTAACCGTTCCATGGCGGAAAGTAAGTTTCCGATCGCTACGGAATTTCATCTTTTCATACGCATAAAGGAAATCCGCCTGATTGTACGCCTCTTCAGTTGTCTGATCTTCCGGTACAGTCCATCCGGTCAGCAATGTCTCCGAAGCCGGATACCAAGCAAATAAAGTCTCTTCCTCCGTAGTTGTGTACCAATAAAGAGGATCGTCATTCTTGGCTGTCATTTCCTTGGAAGCCAAAACCTCATATAATTTCTGCGTAACGCCATCATAAAGAGATATTTCCTCTCCACCATTCCAAGAGGTCTTTTCTCCAATAGCACGGGTAAAGGTCATATCCGCCTTTTCCGCCATCAATTCTACCGGATACTTATTATTCTGAAAGTCATCTTCTGCCATATCGGTACACGCTCCGAAGAAACCTGTTACCATCAATAAGCAAGAAAGGGCTAATTTATTTCTTTTCATACCGTTCTTTTTTTTGAATCCTTATCATGCTTTATTCACTCTGTCACTGACGCTGTCACATCCTTGTCACTTTCCACAACCCAATCGGTAATTTCAGCAGTCTTAATAGTCATGGCAGGATTTTCAAATGTCACATTGTAAGGATATGCATGACCGGCCAACAGATTTTGTGCAGGAACATATTCAGTATAAGTCTCATTATTCATTCTGACTTCCAACAACACACTTTCAGTCATTTCTTGCGGGAACAGGATGATGGAAACATTCATTTCCCCTTCCGATGGTTTGGCTACACCCACTGTCAACTCAGAATCAGGAGTAGATCCTTCTTTAGCAACCGCCTCTCCGGTATTCACATCAAATGTACCTTCCAGTTGCAGACTTTTCAGATGTACAGTCATATCATTCAATGTAGCACCATTCTTTGCCGCGAAACGAAGAATGATTTTAGCCATCCGATGTGTAAAATTAAATATTACGGGAGAATCCGCATATACTTCGGTAGCCTCTGCGAAAAGGAAGTCAATCTGAGGTTGTTTATCGGCAGACTGGTCCGCTCCGCTTATTTTCTTTGTTATCACTCCTTCTTCTCCCGGCAAAGTACCGTTCTCTCCCTGATAAGGATAATACGCCGCCAATGTGTATGCGCCATCACCCTTCAAACGGATATTGTTATCCACAGAACCTTCGTTTACAACACGGAATGCATTGCCATTGTCTTTACGATACTGAATATTGATATAAGTATCAACTGCATTACCACTCGTCGGTCCGTCCACAGTGACTCCGATACGGTCGTCAGCTCCCCAGCTTGAGCCGACAGCACGGGTATTCTGAACATCAGTCGCATCATTGATAGTCCCCAAAATCTCGATTGGATTATAAGCACGGTCCGCTTTTCCCGATTCATCATCACTACAAGCTGTAAAAGCCAATGATACTGCCATAGCGGCAGCCAGATACATGTTTTTCATTGATGTCTTCATTTTTAAGTTATTATTTTCCGATTGTTTTTTTGCAAATGTAAGCCTACTTATCGAAGTGCACAATGGACGATTGTACGCAAATGACTTGGTAATCATCCATTGCTTCCTCTTTAATTACCGTCCGGTTTTTCTATCTCCGTAAATGGACATAAATTCCATTTGAAGGTTTCAAATTTATCCGGTTGGGCAGGGTTGAATCCTTTATAATCTGCTCTCAAATAATTGGAAATATCCAATTTTGCCTTTTTCATTCCTTCCACCACACACTTCGCAGTCTCATAAGCGCCATACGTACTGAAATGAGAATTATCCTTGAACTCTCTCGTTTGTCCGGGAAAAGTTCCTGCCGGATAGTGAACATATAATTTCATGGAGCCGTCTACTCCTAAAGCATCACAAAGCATGGTTGTCATCCCATTAAGCTCTATCAAAGGAACATTTTCCTTTTGCGCTACCCAACGAATGGCGTCCGGATATTCCCCATGCGTATTTACAGATTTTCCTTCTTTGTCAAAACGACGGCGACAAGTAGGAGTAACCAGCACGGGATTGGCTCCCTTAGCACGGGTCTCATCAATAAATATTTTCAGATTATAGACAAAAGAAAAGTAAGCCCCTGTTCCCGGTTGCTTCTGCTTTTGATCATTATGACCGAATTCAACGAGAAGATAATCTCCTTTTTTAATCTGGGACATGATTTTTTTCAAACGGTTGCCACTGATAAAAGTATTAGCGGACAAACCGGATTCGGCATGATTGGCTATACACACTTTATCCGTGAAGAAACGGGGAATCATTTGTCCCCAAGCTCCCCAAGGTTCATTGTCGTAGTCCACAACCGTTGAATTGCCACAAAGATAAACGGTCGGAACATTCTCCACAGGTTCTATTATTAAAGAGTTCAAACGGGGAGATTCTCCGTTAAATTCCAGTGTCAGTTTATCATCCCAATTAAGTTTATTCTTCTCACGGGATTTGATACGTACTCTCTCTTTCCCGGATATTTTAATATTACGCTTATTAATTGTAAACGTCTCTGTTTTCAATTCCCCTTTCTTGGTAGACAGGTTTTCTATAAACAAACGGCGCGACTCACCACGTACCGTAGTGCTGGAGGGTTCATTCTTACTGCCTATTACCACTGTCACTTTATAATTTCCATCAGGAACATTCACCGAAAAGAAGAAAGGTTTGTTACTTTTGCCATCCCATGCGGGTTGTAAATCATACCCATAGCCTTGTTCATTGTTAAACAAAGTCTGAGGCGTAACCTTCAAATATCCCTCCTTTACTTTCTTATCCGAACTAAAATCGAACTTATAGGTCTGCTTTTGGGCAACACATATCGTTGCAACCAGTAAAACATTTAGCAATAATGCAATCTTTTTCATTATATCTGAATTATTTAAAGTTGAACATTTCATCGCGTTCTCTCAATTATCGCAAAGATAGCGGGAATCAGGTAATCGGATAATGGAAAATTATACGTTAATGCAGGGAGGATTATCCATTCGCGGCTTTTCCTGTCCCCAAAATCTTGGTTCTTCTACATATATACAAAAACGGTTGAAAGCCAATGCATCTTTTCCGATGAATTGTTTTCAACCGTTTCAATAAAATACAGTTGGTTTCTTTATTACTTAAAGAATGCTTATTTCAATTTATACACTTCCGTTCCGGCAAGCAGGAAACAACCTACACCGTAATCTTCAAAATCAGGCACACTCTTATAAGTCACTGGTTGTCCGTCTTTCGGCTCTTTACCCGTCCCTTGAACATAGCCCAAGAATCCGTTCGGATGGACAGCGTCTTTTACCATAGCATTCCATGCTTTCAAGAGAATGGGCAGGTATTCACTACGGTCCAACAAGCCATTACGCACTCCCCAAGCCATTCCATATACAAAAAGAGCCGTTCCGGAAGTTTCTTTTCCACCGAAGTTGGTAGGATCATGCAGGCTGACATTCCAAAAACCATCTTCACGCTGGCATTTCTTCAATGCCTTACTCATGGTAAGGAAATCATTTATATAATCCTGACGATGCAGCTCGTCTGACGGGATTTCGTTTAGCACACGTACCAAAGCGGCATATACCCATCCGTTGCCACGACTCCAATAGCAGTCTTCACCGTTCGGTTCCTTATAAGGAGGATTAAAATCCTGATCGCGCCACCACAAGCCATCCTTCTGATTGAACATACCCGTTTCGTCATGCTGGCTGCGTGTATAGTAATACATATCCCACATCTTATCATAATATTTCTGCTCTCCGGTCATTTTTCCGAATTTGGCAAAAATAGGCATTGCCATCTGTACGGCGTCAATCCACCACCAGTCATTGACTTGCGGAGTATTTACCATCATATCAATGGATAGTTTGATATTCTTAATCATCTCCGGTTGGGGACAGATATTATATAAATCAATATAGGTTTGTCCGCAGCAATGGTCATCGGCATTGCGGGTAGTGTTGCCATTACGCATTCCCCATTTATGGAAAGCTGCCCAATCATAAGCATATTCATAATAATCCTCACGCGGATAGATAGAATGGAGCGACATCAGTCCTTCATAATAAACACCTCGCGTCCAGATATTGCTCGGACGTACACGACCGTAAAAACTGGGAATCGTGTAATCGGCATACTTTTTCATAAAGTAACCGTTCACTTTTTTCATGACCTCCAGCGTTTCCTTCCGGTCGGGCAAAGATTGGGCACTGACAGAAACCGTCAACGCAAGAAAGAATAAGAGCACTAAATTATTTTTCATGTGTATTCAAAATGATTAATTAAACTTCATGCCGCAAAAGTAGATGGATTAATCGTACGAAACAATGTACATTTGTACATAATTCTATGTATTAGTACAAATATGCATTTTTTTGAGGAAAGAATGCCGTAATTTAGCAACGTGAAAAGAAACAGCCTCACAAAGCTAATGATACATATATAAAAACATGAAGAAAAATACACTATTGATAGGTCTCCTGCTTGTCAGCGGAACCTTAGCGGCACAAGATTGGCCGGCAGTCCAAACAGAAGCACGTCCCGGAAGCAGATGGTGGTGGATGGGAAACACAGTCGATATTCCCAATCTGACTTACAACATCGATGAATATGCTAAAGCCGGATTGGGAACATTGGAAGTGACTCCAATCTACGGGGTACAAGGAATGGACGACAAAGAACTGAAATTCCTGTCACCCGAATGGACGGCTATGTTAAAGCATACCCAGGCAGAAGCAAATAGAAACGGTATGCAGATTGATATGAATACCGGAACCGGCTGGCCTTTCGGAGGACCGGAAGTTACGTTGGAGGACGCTGCCACCAAAGCCATATTTCAGGAATACAAGATAGAAGGAGGGGAAGAAAACATTCTCAATCTAGAGGTAAAAGACCCTAAGCAAGCAAAGGTTGCAAAGTTGAATAAAGTTATGGCCTACAATGCACAGGGACAGAAACTGGATATTACCTCAAAAGTAAAAGATTATCGGCTCACATGGAAAGCTCCCAAAGGAGAATGGCGAATCATTGCATTATATATAGGAAAGACACAACAAAAAGTAAAGCGTGCCGCTCCCGGAGGGGAAGGTTATGTAATGAACCACTTGGATAAGGGAAGCGTTAAACGTTATCTTGACAAATTCGACAGGGCTTTTCAAAGAGATAAGGTCGCTTACCCCAAAACATTCTTCAATGATTCGTATGAAGTGTACCAAGCCGATTGGACACCTACCCTATTGGAAGAGTTTGCCCGCCGAAGAGGATACAAATTAGAAAACTACTTCCCCGAGTTTCTGGATGAAAAACGACCGGAAATAACTACACGCATCATAACGGATTACCGGGAGACAATCTCCGACTTACTGATTGAGAACTTCACCCGGCAATGGACTGCATGGGCACATAAGCATGGAAGTATCACGCGTAACCAAGGGCATGGTTCACCCGCCAATCTGATTGATGTATATGCCTCCGTAGATATTCCGGAATGTGAAGGTTTCGGACTTTCCCAATTCCATATCAAAGGATTACGCCAGGATTCACTTACCCGCAAGAACGATTCGGACATTTCAATGCTGAAATATGCCTCTTCCGCTGCCCATATCACAGGAAAGCCCTATACATCCAGTGAGACGTTTACCTGGTTGACGGAACATTTCCGGACTTCACTGTCTCAATGTAAACCGGATATGGATCTGATGTTTGTCTCCGGAGTGAACCATATGTTTTTTCACGGCACTCCCTATTCTCCCAAAGAAGCGGAATGGCCGGGCTGGTTATTTTACGCCACTATCAATATGTCACCGACCAATAGCATCTGGCGCGACGCCCCGGCTTTTTTCCAATACATCACCCGTTGCCAGAGTTTCCTGCAAATGGGTAAACCTGATAATGACTTCCTTGTTTATCTTCCGGTATATGATATGTGGGAAGAACAACCGGGACGGCTTCTCTTATTCGACATCCACCAAATGGCCAAGCGTGCTCCGAAGTTTATAAAAACCATCCACCAGATAACCTCCAATGGTTACGATGTAGACTATATTTCGGACAAGTACCTCCAGAATACCCGCTACGAGGGAGGAAATCTCCGTACAGAAGGAGGCAGTAACTATAAAGCAATTATCGTACCCGCTGTAAAATATATGCCGGAGAAAGTATTGGCACATCTTGTTTCATTGGCAAAACAAGGAGCAACAATTGTATTCATGGAGAATTATCCTAAAGATGTTCCCGGATTCGGTAATCTGGAAAGTCGCAGAAATGCTTTCACAAAAGTTCAAAAACAGCTTCCCGACATCAGCGATTTTAACCAAAGCATTAGTAGTTCATTCGGAAAAGGACATATCATAACCGGTACGGATTATGCTGCGACATTAGGTAAATGCAAGGTAATGCCTGAAGAGATGAAGACGAACTTCGGTCTGCAATATATCCGCCGCCAACACAGCACCGGACACCATTATTTCATCTCTTCTTTGCAAGACAAAGGAGTGGACAATTGGATTACTCTCAGTGTAAATGAACCAACAGCCATGCTGTTTGATCCGATGACCGGAGAAAAAGGAAAAGCGCAAACCCGGATAAAGGACGGAAAGTTACAAGTATATCTGCAATTACAGTCCGGCGAAAGTGTGATTCTTCAAACATTCGATCATCCGGTTGAGACTCAAGCATGGAAATATATCCAAGAGCAACCTGTCAGCCTCAGTCTTGACCATGACTGGACGTTGCGTTTTGTACAAAGTACCCCCGCTATCGAAGGAACTTTCGCTATCGATAGCCCGACTTCATGGACGGAAATCAACCATCCGAACGCAAAAATCAATATGGGTACAGGGTTATACAGTCTTGAGACAGTTCTGCCTGCGCTGAACGCCGATGATTGGATTCTCGATCTGGGAGATTTGCGGGAAAGCGCCCGCATACGCATTAACGGTAAAGAAGCGGGAACTGTCTGGGCCGCACCTTTCCGGTTAAAGGTCGGCAAATATCTGCAACCGGGCAAGAATCTGATTGAGATTGAGGTGACCAACCTTCCCGCTAACCGTATTGCAGAATTAGACAGACAAAACGTTCCCTGGCGCAAGTTTAAAGAAATCAATTTTGTAGGACTCAACTACAAAAAGAATAAATACGACAGTTGGGAAGTCCTTCCTTCAGGCCTCAATGGAGGTGTGAAACTGATTCCGATAACTATTTTGTAACCAACTTCTTTACTGCATCCTTCAATCCTTTGGAGGATGCAGTTATTACTACCTCGCCACCGGAACGGTCCGAACGTAAGATCGCCATGATGAATCCTTTATGTAACTTCTTCGTATTTCCGGTAAATAACTCATCTGTAAAATGATCCCCATTGTCCACAGCAATCAGCCTTGCAGCCCCCGAAACCTTAAAAGTAACCTCGTCTTTAGTATCAGGTACTACCCTTCCTTTATTATCCACCGCATATACCTTTACATATTGTAAGTCCATCCCATCCGCTTTCCAATCCTCCGGATTCTCTACCACCATTTTCAAAGCAGTCGCCTTACCGGTTGTTTCCAACTTATGACGTGCCACTTCTTTTCCGTTATTCCGGGCAACCGCTATAATATTTCCTCCTTTACCGTATGGTATGTTTTCCCAATAAATGATATTGCGCCGGGTGATATCCGTCCGGTCATTCTTACGTATCCCCATAGATTTGCCATTAACCAGCAATTCCACTTCATCGGCGTTGGTATATGTATATAAGTTCTGCATACTGCCTGTTGCCCAGTTCCAATGAGAAGCCAAAGATAAACTTCCCACCATAATATCATTCCATTCAATGGCTTCCTTGCCATTATCCATCACTCCGATATGCACCAAAGGCTCTTCGCAGAAAGCACTCTTTATCAGATAGGCTTGCGGATAAGGTTCCAGACAATGATTGAAGAAAGAAAAGTTCCAGCCTTTCTTCGGCCATCCGTTCGATTCCCCCCAATACTCGATAGCTCCCCAATAGGCGAGTCCCACCATCTTATCATGATCCATGCCAAAGAAAGGAGCAGCAAGTTCATTCGTTGTAGCTTCGCTCTGATATACGGTCATGTGCGGACACTTTTCCAAATATTGGGCATAGTTCAGATAACGATAATTGAAACTTGACACTTCTGTTACAGTTGCCAGCTCGGGAGGATATACTTTTGTGTTAAATTCCGGTTCATTCTTTCCGATAGCTCCGGCACGTGCCGGAAACATAGCCACAGTCGTTTTACGAGTCTTATCATAACGCTTGACAAGCACATCGAAGATACGGTAGGTGGTGACACCCCAATCACCGGTAGGAAATCCGGCTAAGTCTTCCCGCATCTGCAATTCATTTCCCAAACTCCATAATATAACAGACGGATGATTGCGGTCGCGTTTGATCCATTCGGGAATCATCTGATACCATAGTTGCGTGAAAGGAACTCTACCACCCCAATAGCTATTGTCGCTCCATTTATCAATCAGCTCATCCACTACCAAAATACCATATTTATCAGCCAGTTTCAAGAACGACTCGGAATAAGGGTTGTGAGACGAACGAATGTGATTATAACCGAACCGCTTCATTAGCTGAAACTGCCGCTCGATAGCTCTGTCAAAAGCGGCAACTCCTACAGCTCCCAAATCATGATGGTTGGAAATACCTTTTAGGAACAATTTTTTGCCGTTTAGTTTAAATCCGAAATCAGGAGAGAACTCTAACGTACGAATGCCGAATGTCTCCGTCATACAATCAATAACTTTGCCATCCTGCACCAAAGAAACTTCAGCAGTATAAAGATTAGGGGCCTCACAAGACCATAACTCGGGACTGTCTACCGTTACTATCGGAAGAGAAACCTCAACTGTTTGTAATTTCGATTTTTGAGGAGCCTTCCCTCTCGTACCGGCAACCGTTTTTCCGTCAGGAGCCAATATTCGGGCATTGATTTCAATATCCAGACTTTTATTGCGAATTCCTTCCAACTCTACTTGTACACTGACTTCCGCCCTTTGCTCCGTGATTTTAGGAGTTGAGACAAATACGCCATGTCTTGCAATGGCAATGGGATTCTTGATGACCAAATGAACATCCCGAAACAAACCGCCGCCCGTATACCAACGCGATCCGTCTTTTTTGCCCGTTGAGGCCCAAACAGCCACTACATTATCCTCATCATATTTAAGCAAATCAGTAATATCCGTTTCAAAACCAAGATAACCATAATCGGTACTTCCTACCTTCCTGCCATTTACCCAAACATCTCCAACAAGCATAATGCCTTCAAAGTCAAGCAAGATACGTTTACCCTTCCATGCAGGATTTGCCTTAAAATGTTTACGATACCAACCTGTCCCCATAGCTTTAAAGCCACGTGCCCCTCCGGCGGACTCATCCCACGTTTGCTCTATCTGGAAATCATGGGGCAAATCCAGCACACGCCAATTATCATCATCATAAGTTACCAATTGAGCTTCTTTCAAATCACCGGCCCGAAACTTCCAGTCAAAATTAAATAATTGCGATACACGCGGCTGTTCTTGCGCAAAGACTAACACTGATTGCAGTACTAAAAAGGATAATAGAATAAAATTTTTCATCTTAGATTGTTTTCTTAGTATTATTCTTAAATAATTGTACGGATGATCCATATAGTTATCATTCACCCAACAAAGATAAACCGGAAAATCATCTATCCCTATATAAATTCTACCGAATGCATATAAAATAATACACTTACAACTTCCTCATGTACTATTTTTCATGAAATCCGCACATATATCCATAGAAATGCTAAATCATATTCCCTACTTTTGCATAGTTAATATAATAAACTCAAATATCATGAAGAAATTTCTTTTTTACCTTTTTACTTTAGGACTCTTTTCCAACTATGCTTTCAGTTCAGATAGCATTTACGTCGCCCGATATAAAGGAGACAAAGCTTGTGCCATCAGTTATACCTTTGATGACGGATTGGCAGAACAATATACATTGGCTGCTCCCCAACTGGAGAAACGGGGATTTCGGGGAACTTTCTGTGTGAATGGCGTCAAAGTCAACAAAGACAACAAACACATCACAGATACCACGCGAGTGACCTGGACACAGTTAAAAGAAATGTCCGACAAAGGTCATGAAATCACAAATCACGGATGGGCACATAAGAATTTCTCCCGTTTTCCCTTAGAGGAAATCCGAGAAGATATAGTAAAGAATGATAGTGCCATATTAGCCAATACCGGCGTCATGCCCCGTACTTTCTTTTATCCCAATAATAACAAAAAAGAAGAAGGCAAACGAATTGCCGTACAGAACCGGGTAGGAACAAGGACCAAACAACGTTCCATAGGAAGAAAATCCACTCCACGAGACTTGGAAAAATGGGTGGCGACATTAATTGCCACAAATGATTGGGGAGTGGGTATGACACATGGTTTGACGTATGGTTACGATGCCTTCCCGAATCCACAACGTTTATGGGATCATTGGGACAAAGTAAAAGCTATGGAAGATAAGATCTGGGTAGGTACTTTCCGGGAAGTAGCAGCTTATACCGAAGAACAGAAACATACGCGCCTGGACATTCGCCAACAAAAGAAAGGACTCATCATAACCCCGCAACTGGATCTGGATAAAGAGATTTTCACAGAACCGCTTACAATGGTCATTCAAAAAGAAGGTGTCAGAAAGATGACAGCCAGACAAGGAAAGAAAAAACTGGCAGTTCATAAAATTGGCGATAAATTCATATTCGATTTTAATCCTTTCGGAGAAGCAATCAAAGTTTATCTTAAATAAACAAGAAGGAGGGTGATAAAAAAACGCAGGATTAACGCAAATTATCGTGTTATTTCAGTTATTAATCAACGACTTATAACATTATTTCTGTGATAATTTGCGTTAATCAGCGTTTTACTTTTGAATTTCCATCCACCCCGTTAGCGTACCTCTTGCGAATTGACCTTTACATTCTTAACTACAAAACGGTCAACAATATCCTTATCAAACTGGCCTTTCTTCGCCCGGATATTCAGATCCTCAAAACAAAAATCGGACAACCGATATTGGTCAGACTTTTTCACATTGAAGAAAGTAGTACAATCCAAATCGATATTACGCATAGTAATATTATTAGAATATGAGATAGGGATATCTTTCCGGTCTCCTAAATTATAGAATTGAGTCCACGGCGCCACATAGATAAAATCTCCGGCATTTCCTTTTATATCTTCCACCAAAATATATTCGTATTTCTGCGGAGTATCGGGACGCATCTTTAAATGCAGAAGAATACGTGCCTGATCCATCGTACTGCGACGGAATATTACATTGTGGTTATGTATTGACTCACTCCCGCAGGTCAAAGCACTGTGACAATAACCATATCGGCAATCTTCAATAACAATATCATAGTTGCCGCCATTATTGACATCTTTGTCCGCCCAAGGACCTTTTCCTCCCTTTAATGCCACCGCATCATCGCACACTGACATATAACAATTCTTTATCAACACATTGTTACAGACATCCAGATCAACAGCGTCCGTACTCGGGGCCTCCATCGGTTTGCGGGGAGACGTTATATGAAGATTCAATAGTTTCACGTAACTGCATTTATAGTAATGAGTAGTCCAAAACGGAGAATTGGCAATACTGATTCCTTCTATCTGAACATTCTTGCAATTAGACAAATAAATGATACGGGGACGCTGCTCATCCATATTCGTACAGTTCGGATTCCACTCCCGACGCAACCAAAACGCTTTCCAATAACGGAAACCATTGCCATTGAGCATGCCTTTTCCAGAGATAGTAAAACCGTCAATGCCGTCTGCATTAATCAAAGCTGTATAATACTTTACCGTTTGTCCTTCCATGCGGGTAAGCTGAATTCGGAAATCACCCGCATCATCACTTCCTTTCAATACGGCATTTTCTTCAAGATACAAATGCGTCTTCGGTTTAAAGAAAAGCGAACCGCTTAGAAAAGTCCCTTTAGGAATCACAATAACTCCCCCGCCATTCTCCGCCGCCCGGTCAATCACATTCTGTATCTGTTCGGTTTGTAGTTTTGTACTGTCATTAACTACCCCATAATCTGTTATCCTATACTGCTTACCGAGCGAATTTATATTCACGCTCTCATTATTCCTGAACCAGTCAGGAATCAGTTTACCATCAGGGAACTTATCTTGTCCCAAAACCTGCAAGCCGCAGCAAAGTGTGATAAATGCAATGATCAATTTCATCTTCGATATTACTTTTTTTGATTAAACTTGTACATTGCAAAGTTATCACATCCACCGTAAATAGGAATGGACTAAAATAACAGAAGAATGCACTTTTGTACATTCTTCTTTAATAATTCATATAAAATCGTTCATTCCTATTAGTTTTCCGGTCTATTTTCTTCTTGTTCACCGGTTTTCTCTTCCGGTAGCTCTTCCTCCGATACAGCATCTCCGTCTACTCCGCGCTGATACACAGAAGGCGCTACACCAAAATACTCCTTAAAACATTTACTGAAATAGAACGGACTATTAATCCCTACCCGATAAGCCACTTCCGAAACCGTCAACCGTTCATCCGACGATAATAGCTCGGCAGCTTTCTTCATACGTACTACACGTAGATATTCATTAGGGGAATAACCTGTCAAGCCACGTAGTTTTCTATAAAATACCGTCCGCCCCAATTTCATAAATTGTGCAAACTCATCTACAGAAAACTCCGGTCGGGACAGATTACGCTCCATCACAATATCCAACCTTTTGGCAAACTCTTTATCCCGGTCGGTAGCACAAATCGTAGTGCGCACTCCCTTCTCACTGGAGAATTTCTCTTTCAGTTTATCACGCTGTTCTATCAAACGGAATACCCGTGCCAACAATAGTTTGATGCTGAAAGGTTTCGCAATGTATGCATCGGCTCCGGCCTCAATACCTTCCAAGTGTTTTTCCGCAGAATTCAATGCCGTCAACAAAACTATCGGTATATGACTAGTTGCAAAATCCGTTTTCAGCTTCTTTGTCAATTCAAACCCCGTCATTCCCGGCATTAGCACATCACAGATTATCAAGTCCGCATCATACGTAGTCGCTTTTTCGAATCCGGAAATTCCATCGGCAGCCACTTCCACTTCAAAATACATGCCAATCTCTTCCTGCAGGAATTGACGGATATCATTATCATCCTCAATGATCAAGATTTTCCGTTTATTCAAAGGAGTCGTCATTTTATCCTGTTCGGGCAATTCTTCCGGCAATTGTTCCGAATGGTGATTCCGGCTATCCGCTTCTTGCAACAGCACATTACCGGCAACTAGAAAATCTTTCTCTTCATAAACTGTCTTATCTGTCGGAATGCACACCGTAAACACAGAACCGCCACCTTCGTTATCTCTATACTCAATAGTCCCCTTATGCACCTGTACCAGTTCATGACTCAAATGCAAACCTACTCCAATACTGTCACCGGAGAAATTACTTTGCATAAAACGTTTGAATAACTCATTCTGCTTCTCTTTCGGAATACCGACTCCCGTATCTGAAACCTGAATCTGCAAAATTTTCTTCACCTCATCCACATTTACAGACAGGATAATAATGCCGTTGGAAGGAGTATATTTAAATGCGTTCGAAAGCAAATTATAAGTCACCTTATCCAAGTTACCCTTATCAATAAACATTTTGTAAGAAGAGACGGAAGGCTGGAATCGAAAATCCATCGCTTTTTGTTCCGCCACATCACCGAAACTCAGAAATATCTCGTAGAGGAAAGCAATTACATCCGTCTCTTCAAGGGAAAGAGCCAGTTTATTATTCTGCATTTTCCGGAACTCAAGCAACTGATTAATAAGGCGCAGCATACGTTGAGTACTCTTATCCATTGTCTTTAACGGATGTACCAACTCACGCGGAATATCAGTCACACGCTGTATCTTTTCCAAAGCCCCGTGAATCAATGTCAGAGGGGTACGGAACTCATGAGATATATTTGTAAAAAACACAAGCTTGTATTCCGTCAGTTGCTTCTCTATATTGATACGATTGCGTAAGCTATTGAAATTATGGATAATACGGAAGGCAAGATACAAGGCTATAATCAATACCAGAATATAACCGAATACCGCCCAATTAGTCTTCCAGAACGGAGGAACCACAACAATCTTCAAAGTAGTCTCATTTTCATTCCATATTCCCGAGCCATTGCAAGATTTTACATGCAACAGATAGGTTCCCGGATTGAGATACTTAAAAGATGCGAAATTAAGAGAAGACGGAGCACTCCATCCTTTATCATAATTCTCCAGCCAATACATATATTTCGTACGTCCGCTATCCGAATAGTCCAGTGTTGAGAAGTCTATCAGAATGGAGCTTTGATAATATTTCAAAGAAATCTCATCCGAATAAGCCAGTGACTGTTGCAAAGGCGAATCCTCCATTTCGGGATTCATCTGGATTCCATTCACATACAAATTAGTGAAAACAACCGGAGAAAAAGAATCACTGTTTTGTATCTTCTCCGGATCAATGACAATCATTCCATAGTTTGTTCCAAAAAGCAACTTGCCGTCTTTTCCCACACAAGCACTGTTCTCACTATATACATTTCCTAAAGTATAAGAAGAGAAATAATAATTATCAGAAGAATGAGTAACCGGATTAAACTTCGAAATACCATACTCGGTAGCCACCCATAAGTCACCGTTTTTATCTCCGAGAATGGATTGGATAACATCGTTTACCAACCCTTCGTCTGTTCCGTAATTCTCATATTTCAGCAAATCATAGTTTTCTTGTGGTTCACAAAGATTCAATCCCGACCCCGACGTACCAATCCACATACGCCCCTCATCGTCCCGATAGATACATTTAATTTCATTACTACAGAATTTACCGTTCGTGTAGCTGAACAAATGATAATTATCAGCATCGGCAATCAATGAGTCCGGATGGAAAATGCATATTCCCTCGCTGGTTCCCACCCAAACCATACCGTTCTCATCTTCTTCTATCACACGAACCATCCGCAGGCCTAACCTTTCCTGAAAAAAGTGCCTGAATTTATATCCCCCGTCCGCAGTTGGTTCAGCCAAATCAAGTCCTCCCCCGAAAGTACCTACCCACATCCGGTCTTTCCGGTCACGATAGATCGAAAAGACATCATTAGCGGATAATGTAGTCGGATTCGAAGGATCATTGACATACCATGAATCCGCTATCTTTAATCCGTTTCCACGAGTACCCATCCACATTTTCCCTTCTTTATCCTCAGTAATGGCATAAATGTTGGAATGAAAATACTGATTTGTCATCTTCGAATGGAAATCCGAGTCAATGGTATACAGTCCTCCCCTACGCGTACCAAACCAGATATCTCCGTCGGATGTCTTAGTCAGCATACGAATGGTATTCGAACGATCGAACAAATCGGGAGATTCCGGATAAATACGGGAAGTACCTTCGTTCAGAACAGAGATATGGGATAATCCGGAATACTCCGAACTTACCCAGATTCCACCGGAACGATCCTCCATCACATAAAGCAGGAAATCTGAAGCGATATGACTTTTATCGTTTATATTGGCCAGAAAATGTTCCAATTTATCCTCAGCCGTATCATAGGCAAAGAGACCATTACCATACGTAGATATCCAGATAATGCCACGCGAATCGTGCACAATATGATAACGCTCAAAATCGATATAGCTCAACTTATCTTGGGGAATCAACCGGAATTCCTTTATTTTTCCACTATCGGCTGTAATATAGGTAAGACACCCTGTGTGATTAAAAATCCAGTAATCACCACGATTATCCATCGTTAATTTGCCATTTTTGATATTCAGGCGGGAATCCGCAGCTATTTCTCCGGTACTGAAATCATACGTATACACTCCGGTAGTAGTAAGGATCACCCATTGGTCCTTCAACAGAAAATTCCCGGTAGGTGATGTTTTTCCCGCAATAGAAGCAATAGAAGCACATTTTTTCATCTTTTGCGTAGTAGCCTGATAGCAATAGACATCTCCCTCTTCCGTCAGAAAATACATATCATTCTTATAGGGCTGAGAAAAAGCAAAATGAACCAACCGGTCTTCAATCCTGTATTGACCGTTAGAAACGGATACTAATCCACTCTGTGTCCCAATCCATATCCGTCCATCTGTATCCTCACTGACAAACCGCACTCTGTTGTCCGGCATATTGCCCCGTTCTGTTTTAAACACAGTCGATGTCATCTCTCCGTTATCCTGATGAACGATTCTCCGACAACCATTTCCGGAATGCCATAACCACACATCACCATTGTCCGCTACGAATATAGTCGAATAGTTCTGCCTCAAATCTCCGCAACCTGTATAATCAACGAAACGTGCACGCTGAAGGTCATAGCAACTGATCAATTCCGGTGTCGTAGAAATCCATAGAAAGCCATCCTTGTCTTCTGTAAGGTCAAAAATACGGTTATCAGACAACGATACTTTATCTCCGGCTTGCGGGCGGAATGTCAGAAACGAATTACCATCATAACGGCTCAGTCCATTCAAGGTTGCCAGCCATAAGAATCCTTTAGTATCCTGATATATATAGCGAATAGAATTGTTGGGCAAACCATCACTTGTTCTCATTTGTGTAGAGCGAAGTTCAGTCGCCCCGTAAATGTTCAGCACAAGACCAATAGATAAGATGAAGAATAAGATATGTCTGTTTATCATAATAGATTTTCAGATTAATAATGAATTAGACAGGCAAAAGTACTAAAAAAACAATACACAAAGGTACAGGCCATAGCTTTTTATTAAAATAGAATATTGTACGTAATTATATAGAAATTGTGATATAACCTCATTCAGACTGTACTATGCACAATATTGAATAAATATGAATGAATTTATATTGAAAAGAAGAAGAACACATCGTACTTTTGCACCAATTATCTATAAAAAATAAATCATGAGAAACAAGTTATTTTATTATTTATGTTGGCTGACAGCCGTTACAAGCAGTTTGCAGGCGCAAGCACAAAATAAAGTGGCTGCTCCGATGAAAGATGTCAATCAAGTAATCGACAACACGTTGGATAGTCTGAACAAGGCACGTACAGCCAGACCGATAGCCGGTTCCAGCCGGAAAGGCGATAATCCGGTATTATTCCTAGTCGGTAACTCCACCATGCGTACAGGTACATTGGGAAACGGAAACAACGGACAATGGGGATGGGGATTTTATGCGGGCGACTACTTCGATCCGGACAAGATCACAGTAGAGAATCACGCATTGGGAGGAACCAGCAGCCGTACTTTTTATAACCGTCTTTGGCCGGATGTCATCAAAGGGGTACGCCCCGGAGACTGGGTTATCATAGAACTTGGCCATAACGACAATGGCCCTTATGACAGCGGCCGTGCCCGTGCCTCTATTCCGGGAGTAGGCACAGACAGCCTGAACGTGACAATCAAAGAAACCGGAGTGAAAGAAACGGTATATACATACGGAGAATATATGCGTCGTTTCATCCGTGATGTCAAAGCCAAAGGCGGACATCCCATCTTGTTCTCCCTTACTCCACGTTACGCCTATGAAGATAAAGACAGTACTATCATCAAACGTGTCAATAAAACATTCGGTCTATGGGCAAAGCAAATAGCAGAAGAACAGAACGTACCTTTTATTGATCTGAATGACATTTCAGCCCGCAAATTTGAAAAGTTCGGTAAAAACAAAGTGAAGTATATGTTCTATATCGACCGTATTCATACCAGTGCATTCGGAGCAAAGGTCAATGCCGAATCTGCCGCTGACGGTATACGAGCCTACGAGGGACTGGAACTTGCCAATTACCTAAAGCCTGTCTCGCAAGACACAAAGACCGGTTCCAGCCGGAAAAAAGGACGACCGGTATTATTCACCATCGGCGACAGCACGGTGAAAAATAAAGATAACGACAAAAATGGTATGTGGGGATGGGGCAGCGTAATAGCCGATGAGTTCAACCTTGACAAAATATCCGTCGAGAACTGTGCTATGGCAGGACGTAGTGCCCGCACTTTCTTGGATGAGGGACGTTGGGATAAAGTATACGAAGCTTTGCAGCCCGGTGATTTTGTACTCATTCAGTTCGGACACAACGATGCAGGAGCTATCAATACAGGAAAAGCCCGTGCAGAACTACGTGGTTCCGGAGAGGAAAGTAAAGTCTTTCTAATGGAAAAGACCGGCAAATATCAGGTAGTATATACTTTTGGCTGGTATCTTCGCAAATTCATCATGGATGCTCAGGAAAAAGGAGCAATACCTATCATATTGAGCCATACTCCACGCAACAAATGGAAAGACGGAAAGATAGAACGCAACACCGATTCTTTTGGGAAATGGACACGTGAAGCAGCAGAAGCTACCGGAGCCTATTTTATTGATTTGAATAAAATCAGTGCCGACAAACTGGAAAAAAAAGGTATCGAAAAGACAGCCGCTTATTACAATCACGACCATACGCATACTTCTTTAAAAGGAGCACACATGAATGCCGAAAGTATTGCGGAAGGATTGAAAATGGTTAATTGTCCGTTGAAGGATTATTTGAAAAAATAAAACATAAAAATCCCTCGATATGACGTGGCTCTTACGTATATCGAGGGATTTTTATGTTTTATTTCATTGTTTCCGCACCTACATAATATCCTAGGTTAGTACCTTGGTTATACCCCATATTCTGCATAGCTTGAGACATATCATAATTATGATCTGTCATCAAATGGCGAAGTCGGTGAGTAGTCGGATGATTTGTAGAGAAAATATAAATAGAACGATAATCACTAGAGCCTAAGATAACCTCTTCACGATAATCTCCCAAGAAATCTCCGTAATAACAAGGATTATATTTGGTCCCATGATTTCCATCATTACTACCATAATGACCAAAATACACTAAACGGCTCTTATTCGTTTTATTTACATCCGGATTATCTTTATAACTTACAATACAAGCACGATCATACATTTCCCGTGTTCCTTGCCCGCTCCAATAGATAGCAGCATTATACATCACACCACTACCGATACCTGTCGGGTAATTGGTAGAAACAACTCCACCACCATTACAACTATACATACCGGACTGTAAAGATGAATAATACTCAAATCCCGGACTGTCCGGATCTACATCGCCAACAATACAACGTCCCACATCACCATTCTTACCCGCTCCGTGCCCGGTTATCAGGCTGCCGTCCCTCGCATCAATTACTTGACAAGCATATCCAAGCCCCTGCACGCTATAAGTATCCTCTTCTTCAAAGCTGGCAACTATTTGTAATCCGCTACGATTTTGGATGAATTTACCCACATACAGACAGTCACCATGTCCGTTTCCGGTACACCATAATTCTTTCCCATTATCATCAATCGCCGCCGAACCATACAGTATCTCATCTTTTCCATCACCATCCAAATCTGCAACACGGAAAGCGTGCGAACACATTGCCAACCATTTTTCGCTATGATCAGCAGTATCAAATTTCCAACGATTCACTAACTGGTTACTTTGCAAATCAAGTGCCCATACTTGCCAGTTTTTATAAATACCTCGAGAAATAATCAGGCTTGGATTGCTTTTTCTTACACCAGTCTTCTCATCAGGTATACCATCCAGATAGGCTGCTCCGATAAAGAAACGGTCCATACGATTTCCATAATCATCTCCCCAATAAGAATTCCAATATTGGGCACGTGCTACTTTTGACTCATCCTCACGGCCACGAGGTATGTTGGGAGTTCGGGTAATTTCACAACCGTCAAAGCCACGACAGATAGAAATATACTCAGGACCTTCCAACACTAGTCCGGCAGTAGAATACAAACTTTTTCCGGAATACCATCCCACACCGTTCGTATCTCTTAAACGATAATCATTCACGAACCCATTGGCATCAGTAATAATTCTTCCGTTAGGGAATTTAGTACCTTCGGATGAACGGAATGCAATTTCACACAAACCATCTCCATCGAAATCATATAAGATATAAGAGGTATAATGTGAACCGGAACGAATGTTTAGTCCTAAATCTATACGCCATAAAAAGGTACCATCCATTTTGTAAGCCTCCAAAAGAGTGGTCCCATTGTGCCATCCTCCTTGATTAGCTCCATCATACGGTTCTCTCTTGACTACAATTTCCAATTCTCCATCTCCATCCAATTCACCCAATTGTATATCATCAGGAGCATACGTCAATGCTGCATCAGGTACATCACTTCTTAGTACAATTTCCCGATAAAATTTTGTTGCCATATCAGAAGTATACGTATAGTCGCATAATGTTTCTTCTTGACCGGCCAATGTCACCCGATAATAATTAGTCTTTGTGGGATCAATATTCTCATCCACCCAACAAGTAGTCTTCGTTATCGCTTCTTCATTCAACTTAACTTCTTCGCCCCCATCCTCCGATTTATAAATATCGAAACCTACATCTTCCGGATCTGTCAATAACATTCTCCAACTAACTAACGCAGAAGAAATTCCTGTTGCATTATGTTCATTAGTATCCGACATAGGGTCATAGCTCACCCACATTGCACGGCTTCCCGTAATAATCTCCGTAGGCAGGTCTTTCAATGGTTCTTCCACAATGTTATTATTGAAATCCGGTTCCTCATCCACTATCGGTTCAGTATCCGAACATGCTCCAAATGTTAATAATCCAAACAGTCCTAGTATATATAATAACTTCTTCATATTCTGCTTTTAATATTAAACAATCATTTTTCAATTCCGGGGTAACCTCTACCACCCCGGATTCTGTGTCAAATTAGGATTCTTTGCTTTCTCACTTTGCGGAATAGGAAAGAAATACATCTTATCATCCCATTGTCTATTCACAGTAACACGCCTATATGAATACGAATCCCCACTCTTATATATTTTCATTTCATCAATACTGCTGAAATGTTTGTCGCCTTCCTTCCAACGGCGCACATCCCAAAAACGATGTCCCTCGAATGCTAACTCTACCATACGCTCATTCTGGTATTTCTCCCACCATAACTTATTATCCAGACCTGCGGGAAATTTAGGCATATTTACCTTTGTACGCCGACGAGTTTTGCTCACCATCTCATTGGCAGGAATAGGGAACTCATTATTGGTAGCATAAGCAGTACCTAAATATTTGAATAACGCTTCTGCGTAATTCAGGTAGAACTCACCCAAACGATATATAATCCATGTATGATTATCCGTCGTAGGTTTCGCTGTCGTAGTATTAATACTTGTTTGGCAATATTTTTTCAAATAATAACCTGTAGGCGTCCCTCCGCTCAGGGGTTCCGCATTTGCACCTCCCTGATAGGTTTCCAACGCAGTTTCATTCCAATTCGGCCATTTTGTATCACCATTCTTAGCAATAGTTTTCTCAAATCGAGGATCACGTCCTTCGTAATAAGGTTTATTTTTATCATAATCCGCTTTCTTATCAGGTCTTTCACCACCGTCCTTCAACTCATAGGCATCCACCAATGTCTGTGTAGGGCAGTTTCCACCTCGACAGTTCTCCAGTCCGACAGGAAAATTATATTTCTCAAAAGAATTGGTAGCACGTATGGCACGACAACCGAAAATGAGTTCATCGATTGCAATACTATAACTTTTTGCATCCCATAAATTCTCGTAGTCATCTATCAGTCTCATACCGGCATCTTCGCAAGTCTCGATCAATTCCTTATTGGCCTTGGCTGCGCGATACCACAACTCCTTGTACCCTTGACTCCCTTCCTGGTGAGAATTGAATAACGGACTTGCAGCATACAGAGCCGTACGCGCTTTCAATGCTAGTACAGTACGTTTGTTGGCACGCCCTGTTTCCGCCGATTCACCGGAAGGTACCAAAGCCCCCAGGTTATTATAATCCGGTATAATCAGATCTTTTATCTCGTCACATTCTTTAATAATCCAGTCGAATACCTCTTGGGCGGGTTTACGTGTTAGCGTATTCACCTCAGTGGTTGACAATACATGGTCGGTAAATGGTACATCCCCATATTGTTTTACCAAATTAAAGTAGAAATACGCCCGCAGGAAACGGACTTCATACTGATAGTTATTATAGCGATACATTTCAGCTTCATAGTCGGAAATTTGTTCATACTCCGAGAATGTCAGTCCGGTAAATTCCTCCAGATAATTGTTACAATTAGCTATTGCTTTATAACAGGAAGTCCACATACTGCTTTGCGCATTCACCGGACTCCATGCCCCATTGTAAAAAGTCTCAATAGCATTGCCTGTATAAGAATATTGTGATTCATCCGTAGCAGAACCAAGAATAGCACCACTATAATTTCCGAAATCAGAGTCGAGCGACTGGTAAATGTTAGATACCAATCCTCCTACATCATAAAAAGTACGCTTTACATAACCCGCATCATAAGGATTGTATTCCGAATATTCCATCTGGTCCGCACAAGAAGAAAAAGCGAAGATGGTCAGAACACCATATATCAAATTATTCAGTTTCATTCTTTACCTCGTTTTTAATAATTAAAACCCTATCTTAACACCTACTATCACACTCTTAGTCAATGGATTCGTCGCACCGTAAGATTCAGGATCCGCCACGTCAATATGGTCAAAGCAGAGCAAATCTACTCCCCGTACATACAATTTGGCACTACCTAATATTTTTGTCCGCTTCATCAGACGTTGAGGGAATTTATAATAAACTTCCACATTGCGCAATTTCAAGAATGAACGGTCGGCAAGCCAGATCGTATTAGTCTGATAATTATTGGCATTACTCTGCGAACTCAGACGCGGATATTTTGCATTCAAGTTCTCCGGAGTCCAGCGATTTTCATAATAGTGCGTGGAAAGTGATGTATTGTTAATCAACGGCCAAAACATACTCTTTGTATTCAAGACGGCAGAATAGTTTCCTGTTCCCTGAAACATAGCATCTAATCCAATCCCCTTCCATTCTGCTCCCAAATGGAAAGAATAATAAATTTCCGGAGCAGCCGTACTATATCCAATAGCGGTCACATCGTTTGCATCAATCACTTCATCTCCATTTACATTCTTATATTTGATATCACCGGGAACTACTGTACTGAAGTTCTGTACCGGGCTACTCGCGATCTCTGCCTCATCTCTGAAAATTCCTTCTGCTACCAAGCCATATACTTGATTCAACCGGTGTCCTGTCCGTTTCAAATTATCATATAAACGCGGTTCTTCTCTCTGTTCCTTAATCTCGTTCCGGTTAAAAGCAAAGTTTCCTCCGGCATTAACAGTCCAGTCACCCCATCGCTTCGTATAATCCAAACCGAACTCAGTGCCCCAACTATCCACAATACCAGCATTTTCATAAGGAGAATCCATACCAAGTACTGTTGAGTATTGACCGCTAGGGTCCACCCAAATATCTTTTCGACGTTGATAATATCCTTCTACCGTCAAATTCAATCCCTTGAACAGTGTCGCATCCACCCCCACATTATATTTATAAGCTTTCTCATGTGTCGAATTTATTGTAGCCAACCGATTCATGTAAGTAGTTCCAAAATTGGATCCATAACCGACATCAAACAGATAGCGTGTACCCGTTGTCGTATAGATTTGTTCCCAATAGTTATACACTGAGTTGTCACCGTCTTTCGGTAGATAATCAGCATTAATAACACCAAACGAAGCACGTAACTTTAAAAGATCAACCCAAGAAACCTCTTTCATAAAGTCTTCTTCCGAAAGCACCCAAGCTGCAGAAACAGTTGGTGAGAAAGCCCATTTATGTCCCGGAGCCAATAGATTTGAGGCCGATCCGACCAATGCCAGATCTACATAATAACGCTTATTGAAGCCATAGTGAGTATACCACGATACATTTTGACGATATATACTGGTATTCACTCCATAAGTGTCACGAAATTCATACTCCCATTTCAACTGCGAATAAACATCATGTTTGCCGAACGAACAATTATAATCAAAACCTCCGGAGAAATTGAACTGACGTGCCCAATCGTTTGTATCGGCACCGGTTGCCATCTCACTGGGTTTTCCACCTGTAACAACTGTGTACAACGGACCACCGGCGCTTGAATCCTGCCAGCTAGGTGTATATCCCCTATAAGCATACGTCTTGCTATGATCTTCCCAGATGGAAGAGTAGTTGTCATAAGCCAAACGAAAACTCACACCTAGCCCCTTCACTAATCCGGACAAATCTTGAGATAAAGTCAGATCTGCCAACAAGCTACGTGTATGTCCCTTACTATAAGCTGCTCCTTGCGATTGTGCCACCGGATTCATCGTACCTGACCAAGTGGAACTTCCTCCCCACGAGCCATCATCTGATAGTATAGGAAAGGCTGCGGAAGGAATCGAATAAACCATATCCCACAAATCCGTACTAGAGGTTCCCGGACGACTTGATTCAGACAATGAGCCGAGAAGATTTAATTTGAGTTTGGTAGTACTCGTCAGGTCAATATCTAAATTTGTGCGTAAGTTAGCACTAGAATATTTGTCTTGTGTAGAATAACCGTCATTCATATTAGTATTGGCAACAAACCCTTTGTCTGTCATCAACCCCAACATAGCATAGTAACGGAATTTACTGCCACCTCCTGTAAACTCAATATTATATTTATTAGAAACTCCCATATCACGGAATGTTTCATCAATCCAATCCACATTCGGATAAAAATAAGGCAATTGCACATTGATACGATCACCTAGTCCCTTCACTCTTCCATAACGGAACGCATGAATTTCGAGAGGAGTATAACGTACGTCTAATCCTTCGTAACCTCGTGCCTCGTTCACAGCTTCAGCATAAGTAGCCGCATTTACAAAATCAGGACGACGTGATTGGAAATTGATTACATGATCGTAAGTAAACTTTATTTCCCTCGAATGATATTTTCCCCGTTTGGTTGTTATCAGAATAGCTCCATTAATACCTTTATAACCATATAACGCCACTGCAGCGGCATCTTTCAATATAGAGACCGATTCTACCTCTTCCGGTGACACAAGGCTCATATCACGTTCCAACCCGTCTACCAAAACTAACGGTGAACTGCTAGATAGGCTTTGTAAACCACGTACGTAAAAAGTAGGTTCCGTACTGGAAAAGTTACCCGCATTCTGTAAAGCTGTTAATCCTAGTCCCTGTCCGAAAAGAGAGTTAGAGATATTCTTTGACGCCCTTTTATCAAATTCTTCATTATAAACGGTAGAGACTGCCGCAGTCGATTCATGACGACTGAACGTCCGGTTAGCCCCTACATCTACAGTGACGGAATCTCCAGACACTCTTCCTTTATTATCCATATTCTGTGCTCCTATCGGCATACCCAAAGATGCCAACAGAGCCAGTACCAGCATTTTATTATTTTTCATATCACTGTTCTAAAATCAATTTTACTCATGTTTCTCATCACCAGCCGGGATTTTGAATCAAACCGTATCCTTTGTTGATTTCATTCTGAGGAAACGGAGACAGATACCATTTCGGATCGAATCCCTGCGTCCACCAAACACGTGCTCTGTTATACAACTCAAATTTCTGATATTCGAATCTCGTAGGCTGCATGGCATTTTTACCAAACGCATCTGTTCCATCTCTCCAAGGTTTCTCTATACGGTTACCCGCCTCATCCAAGCGATAAATTAATAGGCCATGCAGTTTCTTTTCAAAGCGATCTGCACGTTTGTAACGAATCAAGTCAAAATATCGACTGTCTTCCATACCTAATTCACAAGCACGTTCGCGAAGTATTTCCTCTAATAAAGCATCTTTATCACTCGTCAGATTCTTATTCGGGAGACAATCTTCCAGTTTACCTAAACCAACGCGCTTACGTACTTCATTCACCCAATAAAGAGCATCTGTGAAATTATTATCGGCTTGTAATAAAGCCTCTGCATACGTCAAAAAGAGATCAGACAAACGAAGATAAACCCAATGAATAGGCTGGCGTTCATAATCACTATCGCTCAAATAATATTTCATATTATCATATCCGGTAGCAAAACGCATATTTTCCAATGCAGGAGCCGTCTTTGCATCTGTACCTCCCACCCACAATTCCCATGGGTAATCACTCATTTTAGGAGAAGACCATCCCAAATTTCGAGGTATATTGTTCACAATAACAGATTCGTATAACCGTGGATCACGAGTCAGTATGAGATTGGAAAGAGTATTTTCTCCATTAACAAACTCGCCAGTCAAAAACATATCGTTCAACTTACCTTCTGTATCCGCCTTATTCCAGTCAAAAGGTGTTCCATCCGCCCAAGGAAACATTTCAACATACTCTTGGGTGGGAGTATAAGAGTTACGTCCATTATTACACCAAGTACGCCATATATAAGTAGAGGACCCACCCGGACGTTCATAGCCCGCTACACGTACGGAATGCAAGACCTCAGGACTATCCAGAAGGATATATCCCATCCGGTAAGCATACCGATATTCAGTAGGAGTAGGATTGTCACCTGTTGCTTTCCGCAACTCATAGAAGCCATTTGCCTCTATGGCGTTGAAAAACTGCCTGCAATATTCAAGACATTTATTCCACAAATCGGGACGTTTACCTCCATACCACACCAAATGTTGTTGCTCCGCCTCACTACGTCCACCGGCATATCCTTGAGTATCATTGAACAAAGGAGAAGCAGCAAACTGCCATAGCTTACATCTCAATGCCATAGCCCCTGCTAATGTCCAATGACCACCATCGGAATTAAAATCAGCTCCTTCATACGACCATTTCAGGCCACCGGAGCCAATAGCCTCCTCCAGCATTTTATCCATATAGTTCACGGTTTCTTCCACCGTGGCGCGCGGTAATTGGTAGTTTGTCTCTGTTCCCGTAAACGATGAATAAATGAGCGGTAACCCGCCATAGTGGCGGAACATATCAAAATAGCGAGCAGCAATAAGGCATTTTGCTTCTGCTTTCATCTGCACTTTTTCATCTTCTCCCATACCAGGAACTCTGTCTACGTTTTCCAACAGTAACCAGCACCACCGCACAGTCTGCCAAACACCTTCACGAGTATATCCGAAAATATCCCCACGAACACCGTAATTAGCAGTATGTGTACCACTATAATAACTGTTATAAATTGTAGTTCCCGAATAGTGAAGTTGCCAACAATCAGTCAATGCATCAAACTTTCCTGTATAGGGATTAGAAGAATCCGGAAAGTCGTCAACAGAGGAATTTACGTAAGGTAAACCATAATATTGGCGGCTATAACAGGTGTTCAGAAACTGCCGGGTATAAGTAACACTATTGAATATAGTATCTTGAGTAGCAGATCCACCCGGTGCTTTTTCGAGAAAGCTGTTACCGAATTTAATCTCGTCTACGCAAGAAGTCGCTCCTATACCAAGCACTCCTGCTATCATTGATCCGATAAACCATTTATATTTTTGTTTCATAATAATCAATCTTTAAATCTGTTTTTAGAATCCCAGTTTCAGCCCCAGTGTATATGTCTTTGTCAATGGGTACGAAGGTGCATTACTAGCTCTTGCTTCCGGGTCTCCCCATAGATAAGGTGTAAGAGTCCATAAATTATAACCGCTAAACGATAGCTGACAAGTACTCATCCCCAACTTCTTCATCAAAGGGAACTGAAAATTATAAGCAATAGTAAGGGTCTTGAGACGCAAATATTTGGAATCCTGCTCGTAAAGGGTTGATTCCGCATAGTTGTTATCAGCATTCTCCCATGTAGCACGTGGATATTTCGCATCTTGCGACGGATTCTCTTTTGTCCATGTATTCGTCAAGTGATAGGCAAGCAAACCACCCGCAACATTACCGGAACTAGATAAAAAAGGCCGACGGAACACATCCGAAATCATTCGACTCACATTCCATGCACCGGTCCATTGCGTATTCACTTCCAGATTCTTCCAAGAAAATCCGAGATTCATACCTACCATGTATTCCGGATCATCCGTAAATCCGTAATCATAGCCCATATCATTTTCATCGATTTTTCGATCACCATTCAAATCGACATACACAGCATCCCCGTCTTGCAGAACAACCGAATGAGTAGGAAACGGACGATGGAATGTTTGTTCATACAGTGCCGGTGTCTGTTCATCATAATAACGCCAGAAAGCATATTGCTTACGTGAGCCGATACGATGTCCTTTTTGGTACAGATAGTCGTACTCCTGAGGAGCTTCTTTACGCTCGATAATTTCATTTTGATTATAAGAAAGGTTTATACCCGCCCAATAACGGAAATCTTTTCCAATCTTATCGTTCCATTTCAACGAAAGTTCCCATCCCCAGTTATTTACCTCACCTAAATTGGAGAAAGGTTGAGCAAAACCTAACATACTCGGAGCTGTTCCGTCTTGCAGAAGGATGTCCCACCGGTGTTCCTTATAGTATTCTATTGTAGCAGATAAACGATCGTTTAAAAAGTTGATATCAACACCATAGTTCTGTTTAAACGCTTTTTCCCATGTCACATTCGCATTGTTAATCGCCCACTCATGTGCTCCTAAACTCACAGTAGAAGTCTGTCCTCCCTGACCGAAAAGATATCCATAGGCAGCCTGTAATTGAGCAAGATTACCAGTTCCATAACCAGAGTTACTTACATATCCGTTCAAATTAACATGATAAGGATTAGCAGTATACATAAAACGAGAGCCACCGATTTTATCGTTACCTACTAAACCGAAACTGGCGCGTAGTTTCAGAAAGCTTATTACCGGTTTGACAGGTTCCCAAAACTTTTCTTCACTCGCTACCCATCCTACGGAAGCTGCCGGAAAGAGAGCAAAACGATTGTCCGCAGCAAAGTTCTCCGAACCATTATAACCCATGTTAGCTTCTACCATATAACGGTTTTTCCAGTCATAAGTTACACGTCCTACCAAACCGACATATCCTCGCGGAACATCCGAATATTCTTTAGGATAATATTCTTTAGACTGATTATAAAGCACCAATGCCCCTATATTATGATCACCAAACGAATGATTATAATTCAATGCGGCTTCCATATACCAGTTACGTGATTTTCCCCGAGTAATTCCATAGCTCACATTAGTATACTTACTACCGTCTATCGGTCGTAGTCCAACACTTCCATCACTCTGCAATACCGGTGTATAAATCATTTCCGTACCACCCGACAAATTCTTATTAATGGTAAATGAGCTATTGTATGAACCTTTCAATTTGAATGAAAGTCCTTTAGTGATAAAATCCAATTTCTGATTCAAAATAAGGTCGGCGTTCAACGAGTTGTTGATACTATGTGCTGCCCCACCCCCATAATAAGTGAATGGATCTGCATCACCGACAAAAGGTAAGTTCAACCCATCGGACTGTGAGTCAGTAGTAGTATATACCAATTTATCATTTACAAAGCCGGCACTTCTAAACGGAGTAGAATAATAGATATTTTTAACCATTCCGGATGACCCTTGACTAGTGCGTGGCTTCTCAGAAGAATTAACGTTTCCTGCCACATTGAACGAGATAGTAGTGGTTTTCGTTACATCTATATCTAAATTACTTCGGTAATTGAAACGGCGATATTGATAACTGATACCATAAGGCAAACTAAACTCATTGAAAAGTCCGCCTTGCGTATAAGCACCTGCTGAGATAAAATAACGTACCTTATCCGTACCTCCGGAAATATTCAGATTATGCTGGCTCTGCAGAGTAGCGTCTCCCATGATATAATCAATCCAATTGATACTTGGAAAACGGATAGGATCAGAACCATCCCGGAATTTCTGAATAACTCCATCCGAGAATGTCTTGACAGGTTTTTCCCCCGCAGGTGTATCATTGGCCATCATTTGATTATAAAACATTGCATATTCATAAGAGTTGGCAGTTTCCACCATTTTAGTAGGCATTTGTATAGAAGCAGAAGTACTAAAAGAGATGTGTGCCTTTCCTTCTCTACCGCGCTTGGTAGTTATCAAAATAACGCCATTAGCTCCGCGTACACCAAACACAGCAGTAGCAGAAGCGTCCTTCAAGATAGATATAGACTCAATTTCATTCGGATCTATATCATTCATACTACGTTCCACACCATCTACCTGAATTAATGGAGACGCATCTCCCCACGTCGCTTTACCACGAATAAAAACCTCGGCGGCATCTGCACCCGGTTCACCGGATGTTTGAATGGTAGTCAGACCTGCCATCTGACCTCCTAATACATTAGATACAGAACCAATAGAAGTACGTGTCAGGGCTTCGGTCTTAACACTTGCCACAGCACCTGTCATCGTCACTTTCTTCTGCACACCATACGCCACGATTTCCACCTCTTGTAAAGTGGTAGCGTCTTCAGATAAAACCACTCGCATATTATTCTGGGCTACTACCACTTGTTCGGTATACCCGATAAAGGTGATTTTCAGCTTCGCCCCTGCTTTCGCATTGATTTTAAACACACCGTCGATATCAGTAATAGTACCGACAGAAGTACCTACAACAAGGACATTGGCCCCAATCACCGGCTCGCCTTTATCGTCCACCACAGTTCCCTTAATACTGCCTTGTTGCTGAACGATGTCAACAGCAGCTACAGCCTGTCCTTGATTGCCGAAAGTCGGCATCAGGGCGAAAGAGAAAAACAGGGCAACAGGTAAAGTTGTTCCTTTTATTAAGTTTTTCTTATTCATATATTTCTATTTTCATGATAGAGGAGTATGAGGCGGCAAAATACGCCGCCTTTGATTTTATCTTAAAATGCAAGCATCATGCGAAAATAGCCTCGATTCCCTGCACGTTCACCTGTTAAAGCATAATTACCATTTCCCATTCCATGTACCCATTGCGTACTTCCATTTCGTTGGGTACTACTCCAGTAATGATCTGTTCCTGCATTTTTTTTATCATTTATGGTAGATGATACCATTTGATCAGCACCTGTTATTTTATTTAAACTGCCGTTAATCGTACCCAAATTTTTTGCGACCTGATTCCAACAAGTTACTGAAGGAAGATACCACGAGGTAGCGACAGTAGGAACCTCAACCGCCACACGATAGGCGTTAATGAAATCATAAGCTATGTTGCACACTTTTTGATCTCCTTTACCTTCATAACACATAGTCAGCAATACAGTATTATTATAACCCATAAAGGCAGGATATCTAGTCTCTGGAACTGTAGATGAGTTAGCTGTATTACAATTATCAAATTTGCTCTTCCACTCTTCATCCGCACTAAACCAATCACCATAAGTAATTCCCAGATCTTTATTCTCATGGAATTGATTAGAAACTGTATAATCAGCATTAGAAATAACAGGTGCCTTAGCATTAATCGCATTATTCAATGCCAACACTAATCCATGTTTACATTTAGCATAATCACGACGTAACGCATCATTTGCTTCTGTATAATTCTGAGGATGCGTAACCGAAGGTTGCGGATTACCAACATAACATACAATACCAATTACATTATCAGGTACAGATTCTATATCTTTGCTTACGATTGAACCATCTGCACAATAATAATCTCCTATTGACAACGTATATTCTTTTTTATTCGTATCGCTAACTGTATACACTTTAGCAGTTCCTTCATTTAACTTAGCAGTAGCAGTGCACGTCATTTCCTTTACTCCTGTATAAGAGCCTTCTATTTTAAACTCCTCTCCCGGTTTTACTAAAAAACGATATGCACCTGTACTCTTTTGATAATACGGAGTTACTTCTTTATTATTCAGTTTGAAAGAAGCATTCGTTATCGGTAACTCATAATCATCGATCGTTACATCCGAATTAACAAAGTTATAGACCAGATTAGGCATCTTCAATACAGCTAAAGCCATACAATGCTGCATCTTAAAGTTGATTTCCCCTTTAAAACGATTGTCTACCACAGCACTGCTTGAACTTGTCATCAAATCATATTTCGTATATTTCTCACTGCTTTGATCATTACCAAGTGTCCACTCACTAATATATTCAGCAAAAGGATCCTCCGCCGTAACATTAAATTTCACATTGACATCGTATGGATAATATGCATAAAACTTCATTTGTTTGAATTCAGCTCCGTTGTATTTGATTTGTTCACCGTCTATTTTCCAATTACCGTCTGCCCTCATCATACATTTCCGATTATTGATATTCTCTACTATTCCATTAGCGTCCACTCCAAAAATACCAATCTCGTCTCCTTCGGTAAACTCGGTAGCATATCCTTTCTCTATAGCACGTGTACCCGGAGTTGTATCAAAATATCCACCATCAGATACACTGATTTGTAAACCACGAGAAGAGTTGTCTCCGTTCATTTCCTTTACATCTTCCTCTTGTGAACAAGAAGAGAAACTTGCAATACCTGCAATTAAAAGTGCTGATATATAACTATATATTTTCATATTCGTATTTCTTTTTTATTGAATGATTAATGTATATAAATAGGTTTAAAAGATAGACTATTGTTTTTCAGTAGCAGTAATCTCCCCTTCTTCTATATTCCAATTAGGATTCTCTGTCGTAGCTCCTGTATCAGGGGCGGTGGATTCGGCTTCAATATCTTCTTCTTCCGTAGTCCAATCATTTATTTGCGTACCCTCTTTCGTGATACTAAATACATACTCTTTTTGATCCACCGACATATTTGCCGTAATTGTATAATTATAAGAAACACCCATATCCAACTTCGTTAATTTGGGAAATTCTACTTCATACAAACGACCTTCCATTCGTGCTTGAATACTCACCTTGTTATCTACAGTTTGCGGTAATAAAATAGCCTGCATCTTATATTCATCTACCGCTCCCACATTACCCCAATAAATGTCAGTAGGCTTTGCAGTTTCGTTAACAGTTGTTGCCCCCGTCATTGTATTGAATGTACCTTCGAGTTTCAAACCGATGAGATAGCAATCAATATCCGAAAGCTCAACTCCATCACCAGCTTTAAACTCCACTTTCAGGCGGCTCATCTTGTGATTAAATGACAACTGCACATTTGGCTGAGTAGCACTTGCTTTTGCTGTAGCATAAAGAAAGTCAAGGTATTTCCTCTTTGCTTCCGTAGCTTGACTTTCACTATCAGTCAAAACCTGCACTACCCCTTGACTGATACCGGATGTACCAACAAATGGAGAATAGGCAGCAACATCATATTCTTGTGTACCTAATACCCAAATTTCTTCTGCTACTCCACCTTTCGCTACAAACATATTATTTGCATCACCAGTGTATTTGTAGTGAATGTTCTGTTGATTATTTCCACAAGAGATCCCTATAGAATCTCCAACTTCCCATTGGGTATCAGTTGCTCTAGTCGGTGCCAACGTACTTCCTGTTGAGTTATTGATCACTGCACTAAAAGAGACTTTCACCCCCGTCTCTCCCGCAAATTTGATGTCAGATTCCTTAACATCAGTACTACATCCTGCTAAGAATAACAGAATAATAGCAGTCATTACATAGTTTTTCTTCATACCATGCATTTTAAAGTTTTTATAAATATGTATTGTTGATTAAATCCATTATAATATGGAATGAAAAGAAGTTGCCGACAAAATTCATTTTGCATCGCAACTAAAGTAGAAAATGCTTGTTTTTCATTGTGTATCATTTTTATTATACTTAAGTTAAACAAAAGTTAGATTAAGTTTTAATCAGGCATCATTATTTATATTATATACCTAAAAACTGATGCAAACTTAGAGAACAATACAGTTATTAACAATACAATATTGTACATAAGCATAAAAAATACTACCTTTTGTACAAATGAATATGGGATGAATAGGACATATATGGAATAAACAGGCAAAAAGAACATCTCATATCCGTTCTATTACATATTTTGATAAATTCAGAAAACCCGGATCAGAAAAAACAAGTAGAATCTATCCGTAATACAGTCCAAGTTTCATGTCCGACTATTGCTTTTTACTAATTATTTTTGTATCTTAGAAGTTTCCATCTTCTCAAAAACAAATGGTCACCTTATAAAGTGCCATTTGTCATTCTATAAAGTGACATTTGTCCCGTTATAAGATGACTATTGTCCCATTATAAGGTGACAACTACCCGAATGCATAAACTATACTAGTTTTATGCACTGAAAATCTTTAATCTTCGCACTGAAAACCCTTGAAAACAACGATGAAATGATGGAAACCTTATTGTATCATATCAAGAATAACTGAAGCATCCACCGCAAAGGCCGTTCCATGACGGATTCCTTTCGGAAAAGAGACTTGATCGGAAACGTCTTCCCACGTTTCTCCATGATCGAGGGAACGGACAGCCCCATAACGATGGTCACGATACTTATCAAAATACACATAAAGAGTATCACCTATAAAAAGAGGAGCAGGCCCCTCCGCCCAATAGTTGCCTGTGATGGGAGCCGATACTTTGGTTGGGAATCCTTTCCTTATATTCTCCGTACGTGTCACACGCAGATTTTTCTCCGGCGGATTAGAGTTCTCATTCTTAACTACCATAATCAGATCGTTCCTCTTTGGATCTTTCACAATAGCAGCATCGATAACGCTGAAATCCGGATTGAAAAACATGGCAGTCTTCGAGAAAGATTTGAAATCCTTAGTCGTTACATAATAGATACGGTGGTTCAGTCCTTTTTCACTTTCACTGGTAGGCACTTCCTTATGACGGCCAGGGATCGTAGTTGCCCAGAAAATATAATAGGTTTGTGACGATTCATCATAAAACAGTTCGGGAGCCCAGCAGTTATGTGCGGCAGGTTCATTCATCATCACAGGAATAGCCTTTTGCTCACTCCAATGAATCAAGTCACGGGAAGAAGCATAACCAATAATCCGGTCCGTCCAACTGGAAGTCCAGACCATGTGAAAAGTTCCATCGGGAGCTTGACAAATACTAGGATCGCGCATCAATTTATCTTTGCCCACAGTAGGAGTTAAAAAGGAACGACCACCATTCAAAGCCGTCCAGGTCAGTCCATCATAACTATAAGCCAGATGCAAGCCATCTTTACTGTTATTTATAAAATAGGAAAAGAGATAAACGGTATCTCCGGCGGTAACGTTCATTATAGACCAGACGGTCAGAATCATCCAGACAATTACATTTTTCATGGTTTATTCTAAGATTAATAGATTCAGTTCGCAAAGATACCGTATCTTCCAAAGATACCGAAAAGCAAAGGGATAGATTAATTGGTATATTCATACAATTTTGTACACATACATCTATACATCCCATTTTTTGATACGATTGTTTATGTTTCTGTACATCTTTATATTTCAAGAAGTTCGAAAAAGCCCTACTTTAGCACCAGAATTTAAAAGATAACGAAAATATATCAATCTTACATATCATGATAAAACATTTTCTAGGCAGTATTATTCTTGCATTTCTTTCGATACTGACCGTTACAGGTCAAAGCAATGCTCTTGATCTATCCGGTAAGTGGGATTTCCAAATAGACCGGGAAGATACAGGCGTAAAAGAGCAATGGTTTCGAAAAATATTGGAAGACCACATCAATCTGCCCGGTTCCATGCCCGAGAAGTTAAAAGGTGACGAAGTGACCGTACACACGCAATGGACAGGAAGTTTATACGACAGTTCCTACTATTTTAATCCTTATATGGAAAAATACAGAATGGAAGGGCAAGTAAAACTACCATTCTTCCTGACTCCGGACAAACATTATGTAGGTGTGGCCTGGTATCAGAAAAACGTAACCATACCATCCGATTGGAAAGGTGACAGGATCATTTTATTTTTAGAACGTCCTCATATAGAAACCACCGTTTGGGTAAATAACCGGGAGATAGGAATGCAGAATAGCCTCTGTGTGCCGCACGTTTATGACCTAACTGCTGCCGTTGCTCCGGGAAAATCTTGTCGGATTACCATCCGCATTGATAACCGTATCAAGGATATCAACGTAGGACCGGATTCTCATAGTATTACCGACCAGACTCAGGGCAATTGGAATGGTATCGTAGGACGCATAGAGTTACAGACCACTCCTAAAGTTCATTTTAGCGACATACAGATATATCCGGACCTGAAAGACCGGAAAGCCACAGTGCGAATCAGTCTGTACGCACCAGCCTCTGCCAAAGCAACGTTACAATTATCCGCTGAAAGTTTCAACTCGGATAAAAAGCATTCTGTCCCTACTGTACAACAGAATATCTCAGTACGTTCCGGAGATAACAAAATCGAAATGGAACTACCGATGGGAGAAGGTTTTCTGACTTGGGACGAATTTGACCCGGCACTCTATAAACTGACAGCGACACTGACCTGTGGCAAAGAGAGAGAAGTCAAAGAAGTACAATTCGGTATGCGCGAATTTACCATCAAAGGTAAATGGTTCTATGTGAACGGTCGGAAAACAATGCTTCGCGGCACAGTAGAGAATTGTGATTTTCCGCTTACCGGCTACGCTCCTATGGATGTAGCTTCATGGGAACGGGTATTCCGCATTTGCCGTAACTACGGGCTGAATCATATGCGTTTCCACTCTTTCTGTCCGCCGGAAGCCGCATTTATTGCTGCGGATCTTGTCGGTTTTTATTTGCAGCCGGAAGGTCCAAGCTGGCCTAATCACGGTCCGAGACTGGGCAACGGCCAGCCTATCGACAAGTATCTGATGGACGAAACGATTGCCTTGACCAAGCAGTATGGAAACTACGCCTCTTATTGTATGTTGGCGTGTGGAAATGAGCCTTCCGGACGCTGGGTGTCATGGGTAAGCAAATTCGTCGATTATTGGAAAGCAACCGACCCACGCCACGTATATACAGGAGCTTCCGTAGGCAACAGCTGGCAATGGCAGCCCCATAACCAATATCATGTAAAAGCCGGTGCACGCGGACTCAGCTGGACCGGTGTGCAGCCGGAAAGCACATCGGACTACCGTAACCGAATTGATACGGTAAAACAGCCGTATGTTTCCCATGAAACCGGACAATGGTGCGCATTCCCGAACTTCAGCGAGATACGTAAATATACCGGAGTAAACAAAGCCAAGAACTTTGAAATCTTTCGGGATATATTGAATGATAACCACATGGGAGGTATGGGACACGATTTTATGATGGCTTCCGGCAAGCTGCAAGCGATCTGTTACAAGCATGAGATAGAAAAGACATTGCGTACTCCCGACTATGCGGGATTCCAACTATTAGCTCTCAATGATTATTCGGGTCAAGGAACGGCACTGGTAGGATTGCTGGATGTATTCTTTGAAGAGAAAGGATACATTAATGCCGCAGAGTTCCGCCGTTTTTGCAGTCCGACCGTTCTGTTGGCACGTATACCCAAATTCACATACACCAATAACGAAACGTTTCATGCAGATATCGAAATATCCCACTTCGGAAAAGAAGCTTTGCAAAAAGCAAATACAGTCTATTGCGTAAAAGATAAATATGGCAAGATATATGCTCGCGGAGTGGTTAGTACACGGGATATTCCTATCGGCAATCTATTCTCGTTGGGCAGCATAGACATGAAACTGAACGATATCCGTACTCCCCAAAAACTGAATCTGGAAGTACGTTTGGGAAACAGTGATATTGTCAACGATTGGGACTTCTGGGTATATCCTGACAAAGTGAAACTTACACAAGGAAACGTATACACAACGGACACATTGGACGAGAAAGCGATATCCATCTTGCAGGAAGGTGGAAACGTATTGATAACAGCAGCCGGGAAAATAAAATACGGCAGGGAGGTCAAGCAATATTTCACACCCGTTTTTTGGAATACATCTTGGTTCAAGATGCGCCCGCCGCATACGACAGGTATTTTCCTAAATGATTATCACCCGCTTTTCCGTGACTTTCCGACTGAATATCACAGTAACCTGCAATGGTGGGAACTATTGAACAAAGCGCAAGTTATGCAGTTTACGCATTTCCCCGCCGACTTCCAACCGACTATTCAAAGCATAGACACTTGGTTTATCAGCCGTAAAATAGGAATGTTGTTCGAGGCTAATGTATTGAACGGCAAACTGATAATGACCAGCATGGACATCACTTCCCAACCGGAGAAAAGGATTGTTGCCCGTCAGATGCATAAAGCGATTCTTGATTATATGAATTCGGATGCTTTCCGCCCGGATACACGCATAAGTCCCGAACAGATTCAGACATTATTTACTAAAATAGCCGGAGATGTGAAATCTTATACGAAAGATTCACCGGACGAACTAAAGCCTTCCATTGTTAACTGATATAATATATGAAAAATAAAGGTATACTTTCTCTATTTATAACAGGGGCATTGCTTATCGCATGCACTCCTGCCAAACAAACCGGAAAAGACTTCCAATGGGGAGAACTTCCGCAACAGCCTGATTTATCATGGGTTGACAGTGTCGGTAGCCGGCAAGAACCTATCAATCATATAACCCTATCTGCCAATTCTTTAGGTGCGGTAGCAGACAGTACTGTACTCAGTACAACAGCTATACAAAAAGCAATCGACAGTTGTGCCGTCTCCGGCGGGGGAACCGTCACTCTCCAACCGGGATATTATCAGACAGGGGCACTCTTTATCAAAAGCGGAGTAAACCTCCATTTGGACAAGGGTGTGACTTTACTGGCCAGTCCTCAAATTCACCATTATCCGGAATTCCGTTCAAGAGTTGCAGGAATCGAAATGATATGGCCATCGGCAGTTATCAATATCATAGATGAGAAAAACGCATCTATCAGCGGAGAAGGTACACTGGACTGTCGGGGAAAGGTATTTTGGGATAAATACTGGGAAATGAGGAAAGAATATGAGGCGAAAGGACTGCGCTGGATTGTCGACTATGACTGCAAACGTGTACGGGGAATCCTCGTTGAACGCAGCTCGGATATCACATTAAGCGGATTCACTTTAATGCGTACCGGTTTCTGGGGATGTCAGATTCTTTATTCCGACCATTGCACCATCAACGGATTAACAATCAATAATAATATCGGAGGACACGGTCCCAGTACGGATGGCATCGACATCGACTCATCCACCCATGTATTAGTTGAAAATTGCGACATAGATTGCAATGATGATAATATCTGCATCAAATCCGGACGAGACGCAGATGGCCTGCGGGTGAACCGTCCTACCGAAAAAATTGTGATACGTAACTGTATAGCCCGCAAAGGCGCCGGCCTCATCACTTGCGGAAGTGAGACTTCAGGAAGTATCCGTAATATATTAGGATACAATCTGGATGCAGAAGGAACTTCTACGGTACTGCGACTGAAAAGCGCCATGAACCGCGGAGGAACGGTCGAAAACATCTACATGACCCGAATCAATGCTAAGAATGTGCAACAGGTTCTGGCGGCGGATCTAAACTGGAATCCCAATTACAGCTACAGCGTCCTGCCTAAAGAATATGAAGGCAAAGAAATTCCCGAGCATTGGAAAGTAATGCTGACTCCCGTTAATCCGCCGGAAAAAGGATATCCACATTTCCGGAACGTGTATCTGTCTGATGTAAAAGCAGAAAACGTAAATGAATTTATCTCTGCTTCCGGATGGAACGACTCCTTACGCTTGGAGAATTTCTATCTCCATGCCATCAAGGCAACGACAAACAGTCCCGGAAAAATATGTTATACGAGAAACTTTAATTTATCCGACATTACATTGTATGCCAAAAACAGAAACGATATGGAACTGAAAGAAAATGAACAAAGCAATATCCAGTTCAGTTACGCCAATCCGACAAATTCTGACAACAGAACCGCCGAACACCTGTAATGGACAAGGGCAGTCAGATATCCGATAAAGTTCTTATCCATTATTGACTGCTCGTTCCAACTGCTTTAATGCCTGTTCCAATGTAGCACGCGGGCAGGCAACATTTAACCGCATAAAGCCTTCGCCCTCCTTGCCGAATGTTGTTCCGTCATTCAGTGCCAGATGCGCTCCTTCTACAAACAGGCGATTCAAACTCTCTTGATTCAATCCCAGTTCCCGGCAATCCAAAAAGATAAGATAGGAAGCCTGCGGACGAATCATCTTGACGGCAGGAATATGTTCCCGCAGATAGTTTTCGGTAAAGTCTACATTGCCTTTGATATATGCTATCACCTGATCCAGCCATTCCGTACCATGGCTATAAGCCGCCGCCACACTCAGATAGGCAAACAGATGGCCTTCACAAAACTCACTCGCTTCCATGTAGGTACGGAAACGTTGAAGAAGTTCCTCATTTTCGATGATTACATAAGAGCTTGCCAGTCCCGGCATATTGAAAGCCTTGCTCGGAGACATAAAGACAAGTGAGTTCATCCGTGCTTTTTCTGAAGTCAAAGCAAAAGTGGGATGTTTATAAGGTGGCAAAGTCAGGTCTGCATGAATCTCATCGGAGATAACCAAAGTACCGCTTTCCTGACAAATATCAGCAATCTGCGAAAGTTCCTCTTTCGTCCATACTCGTCCGCCTGGATTATGAGGATTACTTAAAATCAGTATTTTACAACCTTGTACATCCCGGCGGAAACGGTCGAAATCAATGTAATACTGTCCGTCCCTCAATACTAACGGGCTGAATACAACTTCGCGTTCATTTTTCTGCGCCACAAGGAAAAAAGGATGATAGACAGGCGGCATTACCATCACTTTATCTCCTTTTTCCGTGAAACAGTGGATAGCAAAAGCCAACCCGCGAACAATGCCGGGAGTAAACGTCAGCATTTCTTCGGTGACCGACCATCCGTGACGTTCTTTCAACCAATGGATAATGGAAGCCGCCCATTCCTTACAGGCGAATGTATATCCCAGCACTTCATGCTCCAACCTCTTTTTCAAAGCCTCTATCACAAACGGAGCCGTACGGAAATCCATATCGGCTACCCACATAGGAATCAGGTCATTGCGTCCCCAACGGCCTTCCACTCCATCCCATTTTACGGAATCCGTACCGTTACGGTTTATTATTTCATCAAAATTATAGTTCATACTGCATGATGTTTTTATGTTATATGAGACAAAAGTAGTACTTTTGTCTTCAATTCAAAAAGGAATCTATGACGAAAGCTTTATTTTTTGATATAGACGGTACACTGGTCAGCTTCCATACTCACCGTATCCCGTCTTCCACTATCGAGGCTCTGGAAGCCGCCCATGCGAAAGGACATAAAATATTTATCGCTACCGGACGTCCGAAAGCCATTATCAACAATCTCTCCGAGCTACAGAAGCGGAATCTCATTGATGGATACATCACGATGAACGGAGCCTATTGTTTTGTCGGAGAACAAGTTATTTATAAGAACGCCATCCCCCAGGAAGAGGTAAAAGCAATGGGAGATTTCTGCGAAAAGAAAGGAGTACCCTGCATTTTTGTAGAGGAACATCATATTTCCGTTTGCCAGCCCAACGAGATGGTAAAGAAGATTTTTTATGATTTCCTACACGTAGATGTTATCCCAACCGTCTCTTTTGCAGAAGCGACCGGCAAGGAGATTATACAAATGACTCCTTTCATTACGGAGGAAGAAGAAAGAGAAATCCGCCCGTCAATCCCAACTTGCGAGATAGGCCGCTGGTATCCCGCCTTTGCCGATATAACCGCCAAAGGAGATACCAAACAAAAAGGCATAGACGAAATAATCCGTTATTTTGATATCAGACTGGAAGACACGATGGCATTCGGAGATGGGGGAAACGACATCAGCATGCTCCGTCATGCTGCTATCGGCGTGGCTATGGGACAAGCTGAAAAGGACGTAAAAGCTGCCGCCGATTACGTAACGGCTCCGATCGACGAGGATGGTATCAGCAAAGCGATGAAACATTTCGGGATTATTTAACAAGGGGGATTTACTCTATTTATCAACATGAGCGTAGACACTAACAACGCAGAGTTTCAAGATGCCTTGAACCTGATTCAATATACACGCCAATCTGTTTTTCTAACCGGAAAAGCGGGTACAGGAAAATCTACATTCTTGCGTTACGTCTGCGAAAACACCAAGAAGAAATATGTTGTACTTGCTCCGACAGGTATTGCCGCCATCAATGCCGGAGGAAGTACGATGCATAGTTTCTTCAAACTGCCTTTTCACCCACTGCCGCCGGATGACCCGAATCTCAGTCTCCAACGGGGACGCATCCACGAATTCTTTAAATATACGAAACCGCATCGAAAGTTACTGGAACAGATAGAACTGGTGATTATCGACGAAATTTCAATGGTACGGGCGGATATTATTGATGCAATCGACCGTATTCTGCGTGTATATTCTCATAACTTGCGCGAACCTTTCGGTGGAAAGCAGCTGTTATTGGTGGGTGATGTTTTTCAATTAGAACCGGTCGTAAAGAACGATGAACGGGATATATTGAACCGCTTCTATCCTACTCCCTATTTCTTCTCCGCACGAGTATTCGGTCAGATAGACTTGGTATCCATCGAGCTTCAGAAAGTATACAGACAGACCGATCCTGTTTTTGTCAGCGTTCTCGACCATATCCGTACGAATACGGCCGGAGCAGCCGATCTGCAACTGCTGAATACCCGATACGGGAGCCTAATTGAGGAATCGGAAGCCGATATGTACATCACTCTTGCTACAAGACGGGATACAGTAGACTCTATCAATGAGAAGAAGTTGGCGGAACTGCCGGGAGATCCAATCACTTTCGAGGGAGTTATCGAAGGAGACTTTCCCGAAAGCAGCCTGCCTACCTCGCAAGAACTTGTACTCAAACCCGGTGCCCAGATTATCTTTATCAAAAACGATTTCGACCGCCGATGGGTGAATGGAACGATCGGTGTCATATCCGGAATTGATGAGGAAGAAGAAACGATATACGTTATCACCGATGACGGAAAAGAATGTGATGTAAAACGGGAATCATGGCGGAACATCCGCTACCGTTACAATGAAAAGACCAAAGAAATAGAAGAAGAGGTATTGGGCAGCTTTACTCAATATCCCATTCGGCTGGCTTGGGCGATAACTGTTCATAAGAGTCAGGGGCTCACTTTCAGCCGGGTAGTCATCGATTTCACAGGTGGTGTATTTGCCGGAGGGCAAGCATACGTGGCACTCAGCCGGTGCACTTCTCTGGAGGGGATTCAGCTTAAAAAGCCCATCAGCCGGGCAGATGTTTTCGTCCGGCCCGAGATTGTGAACTTTGCCGGACGGTTTAATAATCGTCAGGCTATTGACAAGGCTCTGAAACAAGCACAGGCCGACGTACAATATGTTGCCGCCGCACGTGCTTTCGACAAAGGAGACATGGAGGAATGCCTGGAACAATTCTTCCGTGCTATTCATTCCCGTTATGATATAGAAAAGCCTGCTCCCCGTCGGCTGATCCGTCGCAAACTGGGTATCATCAATACGCTGAAAGAACAGAACAGGAGACTCAAGGAACAATTACAGGAACAGCAGGAGCGTCTGCGGCAATATGCTCATGAATATTTATTGATGGGTAACGAATGTATTACCCAAGCCCACGATGCGCGAGCTGCCATTGCCAATTATGACAAAGCGCTCAGCCTCGATCCCAATTATGTGGACGCCTGGATACGAAAGGGGATTACCCTCTTTAATAATAAAGAATATTTTGATGCGGAAAACTGCTTCAATACTGCCGTAAGCCTCCATCCCGCCAACTTCAAGGCTGTCTATAACCGGGGAAAACTCCGTCTGAAACTTGAAAATACGGAAGGGGCTATTGCCGATTTGGATAAAGCCACCAGTCTGAAACCGGAACACGCAGGCGCACACGAACTTTTCGGAGATGCACTGATAAAAGCAGGAAAAGAAGGAGAAGCTGCACTGCAATGGAGAATTGCGGAAGAACTAAGGAAAAAGAAATCATAAAACTCTCCTTTTATCCTTTATTATCAAAAAGTTTTATTAGTTTTGTCTCTTGTATATTCGTCAAACTCTTAAAATAAAAGTAAATGAAAAAAGGTTTGAAAATCGCAGCTATCACTGTAGGAGTTATTATCATCCTCATGCTCCTTCTCCCTTTCGCCTTCCAAGGTAAGATAGCCGATATCGTAAAGACAGAAGGCAACAAAATGCTTAATGCACAATTTGATTTTGAGAGACTTAACATTAGCCTGTTCCGCAACTTTCCACAGGCTTCTGTCACACTCGAAGATTTCTGGCTGAAAGGTACAGGAGAATTCGCTAACGATACTCTCGTACAAGCCGGAGAGGTTACCGCAGCTATCAATCTATTCTCACTTTTCGGAGATAGTGGCTATGATATTTCTAAAATCTTCATTGAAGATACCCGGCTGCACGCTATTGTATTGCCGGACGGGCAAGTGAACTGGGATATCATGAAGCCGGACACCACAGCAACAGAGGAAACACCTACGGTAGAAGAGGAATCTTCTCCTTTCAAGGTGAAGCTACAACAGTTTGTCATCAAAAACATGAACTTGGTTTATGACGATCAGCAAGGAAAAATGTATGCTGACATCCGCGACTTCAATGCCGTTTGTTCCGGCGATTTGGGAAGTGACCGTACCACATTGCAACTGGAAGCGGAAACCCAATCTTTGATTTACAAGATGAACGGCATTCCTTTCTTGGCAAATGCCAATATTTCCGCTAAAATGGATATAGACGCCGACTTAGCCAATAATAAATATACATTGAAGGATAATACTATCCGCCTTAATGCCATTCAGGCAGGTATTGACGGTTGGGTTGCCCTACAAGATCCCGCTATCGACATGGATTTGAAACTTAATACGAATGATATCGGGTTTAAAGAAATTCTTTCGTTGATTCCGGCTATCTATGCTACTGAGTTCTCAAGTCTGAAAACTGACGGGACTGCTACTCTGACTGCTACTGCCAAAGGCGTTCTGCAGGGAGATACCGTACCCGCATTCAATATCGATATGCAGGTCAAGAATGCCATGTTCCGCTATCCGGCTCTGCCGGCTGGTGTAGATCAAATCAACATCAGCGCCAATGTTCAGAATCCGGGAGGAAATATTGACTTGACTACCGTTACCATCAATCCGTTCAGCTTCCGTCTGGCAGGAAATCCGTTCAGTCTGACTGCAAACGTGAAAACTCCAATCAGCGACCCGGACTTTAAAGCGGAAGCAAAGGGCATCCTTAATTTAGGTATGATCAAACAAGTGTATCCACTCGGTGATATGGAACTGAATGGGACAATCAATGCCGATATGCAGATGTCCGGCCGTCTTTCTTATATAGAAAAGGAACAATATGAACATATACAGGCTGCCGGTACGATCGGATTGACAGGCATGAAACTTCAGATGAAAGATATGCCGGATGTAGAAATCCAGAAATCCCTTTTCACTTTTACTCCGAAGTATCTCCAGTTGAGCGAAACGACCGTCAATATCGGAAAGAATGATATCACAGCCGATAGCCGCTTCGAGAACTATATCGGATATGTACTGAAAGGAACTACCTTGAAGGGAAATCTGAACATTCGCTCCAATCATTTTAATTTGAATGATTTCATGGGTGATTCTGCCGAAGAAACAGCCGCAACACCTAATACCGCCACTACAGACTCGGTTGCTACTTCAACCGGAATCTTTGAAGTCCCCCGTAACATTGACTTCCAAATGGATGCTAATCTGAAAGAAGTATTGTTCGATAAGATGGTCTTCAACAACATGAATGGCAAACTCATTGTGAAAGACGGTAAGGTAGACATGAAAAACCTTTCCATGAATACAATGGGGGGAAATGTAGTAATGAATGGATATTATTCTACCGCCAACGTGAAGAAACCGGAGATGAAAGCCGGATTCAAACTGTCGAATATCGTTTTCGCACAGGCTTACAAAGAACTGGATATGGTACAGAAGATGGCTCCTATCTTTGAAAACCTGAAAGGTAATTTCTCCGGCAGTATCAATGTATTGACTGATCTGGACGCAACTATGAGCCCTGTATTGGACACAATGCAAGGGGACGGCAGCCTCTCCACCCGCGACCTCAGTTTGAGTGGAGTAAAAGCGATTGACCAGATTGCCGATGCTGTGAAACAGCCGAGTCTGAAGGAAATGAAAGTGAAAGATATGACGCTGGATTTTACTATCAAAGACGGACGTGTGGAAACAAAACCGTTTGATATCAAGATGGGTGATTATAACTTGAATCTTTCAGGTAGTACAGGACTCGACCAAACCATCGATTATACAGGAAAGATCAAGCTGCCCGCTTCTGCCGGTAACATTTCCAAGCTGATGACTCTCGACTTGAAGATCGGAGGCTCGTTTACCTCTCCTAAAGTCAGTGTTGATACAAAGAGCATGGCAAGCCAGGCTGTTGAGGCCGTAGCCGACGAGGCTATCAGCAAACTGGGACAAAAACTAGGTCTGGATTCAGCCGCTACCGCCAATAAAGATTCTGTCAAGCAGAAAGTGACGGAAAAGGCGGCAGAGAAAGCACTGGATTTCTTAAAGAAGAAACTCAAATAAAAAAGGAGAAAAAGGTTATGCTTCTGAAGCTATATGATAAAAATAATAACCCGCAGGATTTACAACGAATCATTGATATCCTGAATGATGGCGGACTTATTATCTATCCCACCGACACGATGTATGCTATCGGTTGTCATGGTTTGAAAGAACGTGCGATAGAACGGATATGTCGTATTAAGGAGATAGATCCGCGCAAGAATAATTTGTCAATTATCTGCTATGACCTGAGCAGTATCAGCGAATATGCCAAAGTCGACAATAATGTATTTAAGCTTATGAAGCATAACCTTCCGGGACCATTCACCTTTATTCTGAACGGAACAAACCGGTTGCCTAAGATTTTCCGTAACCGAAAAGAAGTAGGTATCCGTATGCCGGACAATCATATTATCCGAGAGATAGCACGGCTGCTGGACGCTCCCATCATGACTACCACCCTGCCTCATGAGGAAAACGAGGAGCTGGAGTATATGACCGATCCGGAACTTATAGACGAAAAGTTCGGAGATATCGTGGATCTTGTTATTGATGGAGGTATCGGAGGCATAGAGCCGTCAACTGTCGTAAAATGCACAGAAAACGAGCCGGAAATCGTGCGTCAGGGAAAAGGCTGGCTGGAGGAGAATTGAACCATTTATAATTGTTCATATAGAAAACGGGCTGCATCAACGTTGAATTGATTGCAGCCCGTTTTTATAGAGTATATTCCACTTCTTACTTAATCAAAGACTCCGGATCCAGATGAGCGGATTCAATGTCTTTAAAGTAACGATAGGTACCTACTTTCAGTTCTACCGTAGCAGCATCGTCACAAACGATGATACCCTTTTCGTGCATCTGCAGAGCACTGATAGTCCACATCTGAGTGATAGCTCCTTCTACCGCATGATACAAAGCACGTGCCTTGTTATGGCCATTAACGATAATCATCACTTCCTTTGCGGAAAGCACAGTACCGACTCCCACTGTCAATGAAGTCTTAGGCACTTTATTGATATCATTGTCAAAGAAACGGGAGTTAGCGATAATTGTATCCATTGTCAATGTTTTCTGACGAGTGCGTGAAGTCAGCGAGGATCCCGGTTCGTTGAAAGCAATATGCCCGTCAGGACCGATACCACCCATAAACAGGTCTATGCCACCGTATGATTTAATCTTCTCTTCATAACGTGCACATTCCGCATCCAAATCAGGAGCGTTACCGTTCAAAATATTTGTATTCTCCGGTTTAATGTCAATATGGCTGAAGAAGTTATTCCACATAAAAGAATAGTAGCTTTCCGGATGTTCCTTCGGTAAACCTACATACTCATCCATATTGAACGTTACGACATTCTGGAAAGAAACAATGCCCTTCTTATTCAGGTCGATCAAAGCCTTATACATTCCAAGTGGGGAAGAACCGGTAGGACATCCTAATACAAATGGTTTCTCTGGGGTTGGATTAGCAGCTTTTATTTTTGCAGCAACATAATGTGCAGCCCACTGAGACACAGACTGATAGTCCGGTTGAATAATTAATCTCATAAGTCGATTGTTTTATAGGTTAGTTAATAAATAATATCTCATTCACTGTTTTATCGGTCTTTCTTCAAGCGGTCCGCCATTGCTCGTGCCAGATTTTCACACTGAGTATAAGTGATATCCCTCATCGCCTGCTTCATCTCCACAGGATCGCCCACTAACTCGAATTTGCTCTTTTCAGCAAATTCAGCCAGACGTTTCACAGCAGCACCTGCCCATGTAAAGGAACCGAAGTAACCTAAATAGCGACCTTTCACCTCACGCAACAGAATCTTTGAAAGCAACGCATCTACTTCGGGGAATAGCTGATTGCTGTAAGTAGGCGAACCGATGATTAATCCTTTATAACGGAAAATATCTGCTATGATATAAGAAGGATGGCTCTTCGTCACATTGTGCATGACTATATTTTTGATTCCTTGTGCCGAAAGCTCTGCAGCGATAGCCTCAGCCATTTGTTCCGTATTTCCATACATACTTCCGTACACAATCACCACACCTTCATCCGCATCATAACGGCTCAGTCTGTCATAGATACCAATCACTTTGGCAATATTTTCTGTCCATACGGGTCCGTGAGTAGAGCAGATAGCAGAAATAGGAAGTCCGCCCAGTTTTTGCAAAGCCTTTTGTACAGGGCTTCCATACTTACCTACAATATTTGAATAATAACGTACCATTTCTCCCCAATATCTGTCTACATTCATGCCAGTATCCAGAAAACCGCCATCCAATGTACCAAAGCAGCCGAATCCGTCACCGGAGAAAAGAATTCCTTCCGTTTCATCAAAGGTCATCATCGTTTCAGGCCAATGCACCATCGGAGTCATATAAAATCGCAGTTTGTGATGTCCTAAAGCTAAGAAATCTCCATCCTTCACCAGATACTGTTCACCAGTCACTCCGTAGAAGCCTTCAATCATACCAAAAGTCTGTTTATTACCCACAATAATAATTTCCGGGTAATGTTGCTTTATCAATCGGATAGAGCCGGAATGATCCGGTTCCATGTGATTTATAATCAAATAATTGATGGGACGTTCGCCAATCACCTGCTTTATTTTACGCAAGTAGACTTCAAAATAACAGATATCTACCGTATCCACCAATGCCACCATTTCATCATCAATCAGATAAGAGTTATATGAAACTCCATAGGGCAATGGCCACATCGCTTCAAACCGGTGTTTGTTACGGTCATTTACTCCCACATAGTGGACATTTCCTTTAATTCTTGTTTTATGTTCCATTCTTCAGTTATTAAGTGGTAAACTTATCATCTGCAAAAATAATCCTTTTTTCCGAATCCTTATACTTCTTGCCTTGATAAGCATCTCTTTCTTTCATTCTTTTTTGTAAACGTGCCACAAATTCATAATTTTTCAATCCCCAATCCGGTGCTATTAATAATTCTTTAGGAGATTGAGAAACAAAACGTTCCACCACCATATCAGGTCGGAGGTGTTCTATATAATCGATTACCAGATCAATGTATTCGTCCACTTCCGTAAACAGATGGAAATCGTCCGGAGCTTCAGCGTACTCATGCGCCATTCGAGTACCCCGAATTAACTGTAACTGATGAATTTTAAGGGTAAATAGAGGCAATTGGGAAAGGATTCCGGCTTGCTCTACCATCGTTTCACGCGTTTCTCCCGGAAGTCCAAGAATAATATGCCCACCTGTCAGAATACCACAGGCAACCGTTCGTTCTACAGCCTCCACTGTTTCCGCATACGTATGCCCACGGTTGATACGTTGCAAAGTTTTATCACAAGTACTTTCTATACCATATTCTACCATGAGGAAAGTATGTTTATTCAGTTCTTCCAGATAATGCAACAGTCCTTCCGGCATACAATCCGGTCGGGTTCCAATCACTAGCCCTACAACACCGTCAACCTTTAGAGCTTCTTCATATTTGCGTTTTAGCCCCTCCAACTCCGCATACGTATTTGTATATGCTTGAAAATAGGCTAAATACTTCATCTCCGGATATTTGTGCGCAAAAAAGTATTTTCCTTCCTGCAACTGAGTAGTAATGGACTTCTCCGTCCGACAGTAATCGGGATTAAAAGTTTGATTGTTACAATATGTACAGCCTCCCCACCCTTTCGTTCCATCCCGGTTAGGACATGTGAACCCGGCATTCAATGATATCTTCTGTACTTTATAAGAAAAGTATTTCCTCAAAAACGTTGGAAAGTCATTATATAATATAGGTGTGGACATATTTACTCCCTTCTTTTAATATTTGATCGGCAAACATAGGAAAAATCAGTGAGTTACAGAAAGTTAGTGCAAAATATCTTCAATATATTAAATATTTCATAATTACCATAAGATAAATTAATAATTATTGCGATTCAAAAAAGTATTTAGTTAATTTTGCCATGATTTTAGGCATTGACGGGAGGATACTTGTGAAAGTCTTGTGCAATTTATTCCCCAATTATGATTTCATCTCACCATACCCCATGCAACTCTCGTCAATAAAATTATCCTCTCTATATTCCAAATAAGAATATGGAGAGGATTTTTTAATTCATCAATAGAATACAAATGGGCAAAGGAACAAAGAATAGAAAGAAGAAAATTACTAATCTGCATTTTGGTCTTGAACGATATCATGCACCAAACTATTCATGTACATTTCCAAATTAGTATATTTGCCATTTACATCAATCATTTTCTTATTTCCATCCGAGCTATCATTGGGATCTAAGCCATACTCTATTTCCCATTCATCCGGTATACCATCACCATCAGAGTCTATCACACAACGTTTAGTATCCAATGATAATTCCGGCCATGAATTACTTCCTAATTCTATTATATCGTTCGGCGTATTGATATACCCATCTAAATTGCCGGAAGCAGTGTAAGATGCCCCCCGATCTTTCACATCCTTTATAACCAGATTATCTACTTTATCCCTATAATCACAACACCCAACATATTTCATTACTTTATTATAAGCAACTTCTGCCGTATGAGTAGTCACTGTCCCGTAATCCAATGGCTTAGATAATTTCAACCCAGCTTGAGCAGCCGTTGTCCACATATTATCCACTTTGTCATCATTCGTTTGTTGGGCATACACTCCATTCGTCCAATTATCTACAGTCACTCCACTATTACCCTCCATCACATTTCCATCAATGTAAAAAGTTCCCCATTTTTGTGCATACGGTGCAAAAGAAGGGTTCTTCTGAACATATTCCTGTGTATAGATTCCTATTTTAGCAATACGGTACTGTACTTTAGAAGAAGCCTTGTCCGTAGCAGGTCCTGGTTTATAATAATTATTCACGAGATTGACATGTTGGTCTTCCCCTCCATAGCAACCTTCACCTGCCCAATTATAAAAAACGTTATTACGAATATCCACACATTCTGTCAGAGCTAACGTAGTAGGACGAGGTCCCAAACGTGGGACGCGGCTCTCGCAATGTGCAATCATATTATGATGATAGGAAGCATAATGACCACCCCAGTTTCCTCCAAACCCATGCGGTTTATCTTTCGAAGGAGTATCACGTAACGCTTGAGCAGCCAAACACCATTGCACTGTCGAGTTTTCCATTCCATATACAGATAGGCATTCATCCGTGCACCAACTGATAGAACAATGGTCTACTATAATATTCTTTTTATCCATCCCACCTAATCCATCCGAGTCTAAATTTACATTTCCAGGACGAAAACGCATAAAACGAATAATTACATTATTAGAATTGATTACAAAGTCATAATCAGCAATGCAAATACCACCTGGAGAAGTTTGTCCAGCTATTGTCAAATTATCATTTGTTGTTTTTAACTGAGCTTTTAGTTTAATTGTACCTGCCACATCAAAAACGATTGTCCTTGCTCCTTTTTGAGTAAGCGCCCAACGGAAAGAACCTTTTTGAGGATTAGTAGGATTATCCTCCAATGTAGTAACATGGTACACACTCCCTCCTCGCCCCCCTGTAGTACTTCGTCCATGTCCTTCTGCACCGGGGAAAGCTAATAATTGTCCATAATCCAACTTCTTTATTGCAGTAGGAATATTCTCTCCTTGATCACCAAATTCATCATGAGACTCCGTGTTTTCATTAGAACAAGCCCAAACGCCACAAAGAGGTAGAATGGTAATACATAAAAAATAAAAATACTTTTTCATCATTCAAATTACATATTATTAGATTAATGTTTTCTTTCAGACGGCACAAAGGTAAAAGAGTAATGGAAAGAAGATGTTGAAATATTGTTTTTTCTAGAGATACTACTCTCAAAGTACTAAATAACAAAAAATACGAAGCGAAAAACAAATATTACACATAGCTATATTTACATTCATATACTTTTGTAGCGATAAATAAACACAGAAAAAGAAAGTGATACAAGTAAATCAAATTAATAACTATTTATAAACATGCAAAGAATGTCTAACAAAGTGGAAAACATGCGTACCTTGCTGTTAATGCTATTTGCAGCAATATCGCTCAGCGTATCTGCACAAACAATTACTGTAAAAGGTAATGTGAAAGATACCAGTGGAGAGCCCGTTATTGGCGCTTCCGTTGTTGAAAAAGGTAATACGACCAACGGTACGATTACAGATCTGGATGGCAACTTTTCCATCAAGATTGATGGGAAGAAAACATTGGTTATTTCATACATAGGTATGAAAACTCAAGAAATTGCAATTCAAGGTAAAAAAGTAATTAACGTACAGATGACCGATGATTCTAAAGCATTGGATGAAGTAGTCGTAATCGGTTATGGAACAGTTAACAAAAGAGATTTAACAGGATCGGTAGCTTCTGTCAATTCCAAGGACCTGGCAGTTGTTCCGGTATCCAGTGCCACCGAAGCCCTTACTGGAAAACTTGCAGGTGTAAGTATTACAACAACCGAAGGAGCTCCTGATGCAGACGTAAAAATTCGTGTTCGCGGTGGTGGTTCTTTATCCCAAGATAATTCACCTTTATATATTGTAGACGGTTTTCCGGTTTCAAGTATCAGTGACATTGCCCCATCCGAAATACAAAGTATTGATGTTTTAAAAGATGCATCATCCACTGCTATTTATGGTGCCCGTGGTGCAAACGGTGTTATTATCATTACTACAAAAAGTGGCAAAGAAGGGAAAGTACAAGTTGATTTCGGTGCTTCCTATGGTTTCAAAAAGGTTACTAAACTCAATAAAGTTATGAGCCCATACGACTATGTGGCTTATCAATATGAAACCGGAAGAACGGAAGAATACGGTCTTTTTGAAGATATGGATATTTGGAAAACAATGGAAGGAACTGATTATCAGGATGAGATATTCGGACGTACCGGCAACCAAGCCCAATATAATCTGAATGTCAGTGGCGGCAGCAAGCAATTAAAATATAACATCAGCTATGCTCACAATGACGAAAAGAGTATAATGTTAGGGTCAGGTTTCAATAAAGACAATGTGAATGCTAAGATCAATTCAGAATTAAACAAGTGGCTTTCTTTAGATTTCAACGTACGTATGAGCTACAGTACACTAGATGGTCTGAGTGGAGGTGCTGACACGAACGAATCAAATGCGGCTAATTCCATTGTAGCCAATGCCACCCGTTTCCGCCCGGTCAATCCAATGGCGTATGACGCAAGTGATGACGAAGCAAATAATGCCTATACCACAAAGAATCCATTAGAACGCCTATTAGGAGTATATAAGAAAAAGACTACTTTCAATCAGAATTATAATGCAGGCGTCAACTGGAAACCATTCAAAAACTTCACATTCCGTTCTGAATTCGGTTACGGATGGAAGTATGAAGATACTGATCAGGTTTGGAATGCCGATGGTGCACAAAATTCAAAGTTAGGCTATAACGGACAACCGCAAGCTGTATTCACTAGAGTTACTACTAAAAACTGGCGTAATGCAAATACATTGACATACGATAACAAAAAGCTGTTTGGAGGACGTGATAGAATCAATGTACTTTTAGGACACGAAGTAAGTAGTAACGAAAAAAAGACATTGGAGAATACTTCTGTCGCATTTCCTACCAGCATGAGCATTGAAGAAGTTTTGTCTACTGCCGGTGCAGGAACAGCATTACCCAATCAAACAACACTTGCTGCCAAAGAAAATCTGCTTTCTTTTTTCGGTCGAGCCAACTATACATTAATGGACAAATATCTTCTCACCGTAACCGTTCGTGCAGATGGTTCCAGTAAATTCGCCAAAGGCAATCAATGGGGAGTATTCCCATCAGCTGCATTGGCATGGCGTATATCTGATGAACAATTCATGCAAAACACGCGCAATTGGCTTTCTAGTCTGAAATTACGTTTAAGCTATGGTACTGCAGGTAATAATCGTATCAATTCAGGACTGACATATACAGCATATTCACTGTCAAGCAATACTGCCCGTGCTCCTTTCTTCAATGGTGATCGCACCAGCATGATGGAATTGGGCAGTTATCTATACAATCCGAAATTAAAATGGGAAACAACCGTCACAAGAAACTTTGGTATCGACTACGGATTCTGGAATAATCGTTTATCCGGTTCTATTGACCTTTATTGGAATACAACCAACGACTTGCTCATGAAAACGGAAATACCGGCTAATGCCGGCTACAACTACCAATACCAAAATTTCGGAAGTACCTCCAATAAAGGTGTAGAACTATCTATGAATGCGATCATCGCTGACAAGAAGAAGTTTGGACTGAATTTTAATTTCAATATTTCCTACAACCGTAACAGGATTGAAAAACTAAATACGGACAATCCGTGGCAAAGTAGCGGTTGGGGCGGAAGTACCATCGCAAAATATGAGGATTTCCGTGTAGAAGAAGGCGGACGGCTTGGAGAAATTTGGGGATACAAAACCAACGGGTTCTATACAGCCTATGACCCTGTAACAAATCCGGAAGGCGAACTAATCCTAAACGGAACAAACTGGGTATTGAAGGACGGTCTGAAAGACAATAGCGTAAACATTACAGGCGGAAGTTATTTCCCCGGAGGATTAAAAGTAGAATGTGATGAGAACGGAGAACCGATCAAACAAAAGCTAGGTAACACAGTAGCTCCAGTTTATGGTGGTTTTGGCTTCAATGGTCGCGCCGGTAACTTTGATTTCACTCTCTTCTTCAATTTCTCTATTGGAAATAAGATTGTTAATGCTACCAAACTAGCTACCTCATTCTTTGCCGGAACTTCATACGGTTACAACCTGAATGAAGACTTCAGTTCTGGAAAACGCTACACTTGGATTGATCCGACAACTGGCTATAATTTAGGCAAATCCATAAGTTCAGACGTACTTGCTTACTATGGTGGTGAAGCAGGAATCATATCACGTTTGAATCAAATCAATGCAAATGCCAGCATTTACAATCCGGTAGCCGTCACTCAAATGCAGTTGACAGACTATGCTGTTGAAAATGCCTCTTTTTTACGTGTGAACAACATTACCATCGGTTACTCACTTCCTAAGTCATGGATTCGCAAATGTTATATGCAAAACGTACGAATCTACGTAACTGGGTATAATCTTTTCTGCCTGACTAACTACTCCGGCACCGATCCGGAAGTTGATATCAGCAGCAAACGAAATCCGATGACTCCAGGTATTGACTATGCTGCTTATCCGAAAAGCCGTTCATTTGTCGGTGGTATTAACGTAACATTCTAATTCTAACACAAAGGAGATTATTTTATGAAAAAGATAGCAAAGATATTATTCCTGTCCGCCAGCCTTTTCTGTACTACAGCTTGTTCGGACTTCCTAGACCAAACAGCACCATCCGAACAACCCGGAGAAAATGTATTTGAATCTACTTTCTTCACGGAACTGGCAGTCAATAAGCTTTATGGACTTATGACACAAGATGCCACATACTCTCGTGACATACCTATCGTTCTGAGTACAAATTCAGATTGTGAACTGGTTGATGGTCTAGGAACTGATGCCAACAATACAACTCACGAACGTGGTGCAATGAATTACAATGTAAGTCCGGGCTGGTCAAAACTGTCCAATGTATGGGATGCTATGTATTCAATTATTGAAAATGCAAATCTAATTGTTGAAGGAATTGATAAGAGCTCCTTATTAACTTCAGGTGACAGTGACCAACGGGCGATGGAACGTTTCAAAGGTGAAGCGTTGACAATACGTGCTATGGCCTACTTTGACTTAATCCGCCTTTTTGGTGATATACCTTATAAAAGCGAGTCTTCCAACCCGGATTTGAGCAATGTTTACTTAGGAAAAAGTGATCGGGATGTTATCATGGATGAGCTGATTAAAGATTTGGAAACAGCAATTACCCTATTACCATGGGCAGGAGAAGTTTCTGCATACACTACAGAACGGGTGACTAAAGGATATGCCCATTCCCTATTGGCAAATATCGCTTTGTCAAGAGCCGGATGGAGTATTCGTGAAGAACAGAAGAACGGCTATGTTACCGCAGACAAAAACTCGGATCCGGTTTATCCGACCCAACGTTGCGATGACGCTACCCGCACCAAGATGTACGAATTGGCACTGAAACATCTGGCTGCTGTCATAGACAATGGTACCCACCAGTTAAATCCATCATTCGCCAATGAATGGTATTTGATCAACCAACGCCAATTGGATGAAACTTATCGTGAAAACATCTTCGAAATACCGATGGGATTAGGAGTCAGTGGCGAACTAGGCTACACAGTCGGCGTACGAATGAACGGTTTTAGTACCTTATACGGTGAACAAGGAAACTCCTCCGGTAAACTTAAGATGACAGCTCCATACTTCTGGTCTTTCCAGGATGGCGACCAACGTCGTGACATTACTTGCTGTAACCTGCAATTAAAAACAGAGAACAATGTTTTAAAAGAAAAAATGCTCGGTAATACACCATTTGCCATTTACTGTGGAAAATGGGACATTCGCCAAATGAATGAAGAATGGCGTCAAGTTGCCATCGCTACAGGTAAAGCCAAATGGATGTCCGGCATCAACTGCATTCGGATGCGCTATTCCCAAGTATTATTAATGTATGCCGAAACCCTAAACGAATTGGCCAATGGTCCTGACGGGACCTACACCGGAGCTTCTACCCGTATTAGTACCGCTAGAAAAGCATTGGAATTGGTACATACACGTGCATTTGCAGATGCAAACAAATCTGAAGCCGAAAATTATATTGCTGCTATCAATGGAAAGGAAGAGTTTTTTGAAGCAATCGTAGACGAGAATGCTTGGGAATTGGCTGGAGAAGGTTTCCGCAAATATGACCTGATTCGCTGGAATTTATTGATTGATAAAATCAAACAGTTTAAAAGCGATTACGAAAGCCAACTGTTTTCTAGTAAGAACTCATATCCAGAAAAAATTTATTTCAACTATTCCAATGACGACAAGACGAGCATAGACATCAGCAGCGTCACTTGGCATGGTATTCCTAGTGGAAAAAGTAGCAGCGATTATGATGACAACAACAATTTTTGGGGAAAGGAACGGACAGATACCAAAGGACAAGCTCAGTTGACAGTCAATTTACCTTCCATTTCCAGTGGACTAGTAGGAGATAATGTAGCAGTTATCAACCGTTACTTCCTGCCAATCGCATCTACTACGATCTCCGCTTCTAACGGAATGTTACATAATTCATACGGATTTTCAGACTAATACCTAATCAATAAGCAATCATGAAGAAATTAACACATATTATAAAAATAGGAGCCTTCGCACTCCTCACTTCTCTAAGTGTTGCCGCTTGCATAGACGGTAACGACTGGGAAACCATTAGTGGCAACCGACTGTTCGGTACTACAAGCTTCTCTGTGGAACCGGCTGCAATAACAGCTGAAGCTAAATGGGACGCAACCCCCAATACCGAATATTACATCATCGAAGCAAGCAGGGAACAAATGGATGATAATATGCCAATGGGCAGTGCTTTAGGTAGTATCGTATACGGTGAAGACCAATCAATCAAAAAATCGCCTTATACCCTGGCCGGTCTGTTAGGTGAAACGACCTATTATCTACGCATCAAATCCGTAGCAAGTGGAAAAGAATCCCGTTGGGTATATTTGGAAGATGGAACATTCGAAACTTTGAAAGAAGAAATATTAGGTACCATTCCAAGCGAAAACATTACGGAAGAAACCATTTTAATTACTTGGGAAGCCGGTCTGGAAGTAACGCATTTCATCATCAAAGCAGGAATAGATGCTCCTATAACAAAAGAAATAACTTCGGAAGAAGTCGCTGCCGGACAGAAACTGATTGAAGGATTACTGCCGGGAACAGAATATACATTCTCCATCTATAATGGAGAAATTAAGCGTGGCGAAACTACAGCGATGACAGTAATGCCCGAAATGGTAGATTTCACAAGTGTTACGCCTACCAAAACATCTGTCAGCCTTGTTTGGGATCCCGAAGCTATCCAAACCGGTTCCACGACAGTTTCTCATTATGCATGGTGCGAAGGAGACAGAACACCAAGCGTCAGTGATCATTATACTGCATTAACAGCTGAACAAATCAGTCAAGGACAATTGAATTTTGATGGACTTGAACCTAGCACAACTTATACAGTAGCTTTAATGAGAGGAACGTACGTTCGTGCACTGACCACCTTTACAACAGCTAAAGGCATTCCTAGTGAATATACCAGAGTTGTTGTAACCAACAAAGAAGAATGGAATACAGCTATAAGCAGTAACACCGGGAAAGTAGCCATGTTAATACCTAGTGGAACAACACTAGATATAACTAGTGCAACAGCAATTATCCCCAATACAATCACATCATTATTGATTTGGGGAGCTGACGAAAGTGAAGAGAAGGCAGCAATCCAGCCGGATATCAGACTTAAAGGACTCAGCTTCGCTGATGGAGGAGGATATGAAACAATCGAATTCTACAATTTATATCTCCATCATGATAATAATGAAAACAATTTTGTTGTATACCACCAAAACAATAATGCAACCATCCAAAATTTAATATTAGAGTCATGTAAAGTCGACAAGATTCGTGGTATTTTCAGATTCAAAAATGCAACAGGCTCTTGTAAAAATTGTATTATCAACAACTGTTTGATTGAGAACATTGGCAGTTATGGTCTTTTTGCGACAGCAGAAGCAAAGGGAACGTGGATATTCAATAATGTCGTACTTACTAACTCTACAATAAATGAATCCGGCATTGACTTATCACAAAAAGGTCCATTATTGAAAACACAACAAGACCAATCTATCTCATTTGAAATAAACCAATGTACAATATATGGATTGGCATATACAATAATCAATTCTGGCAGTAAACCATTGACTTTGAATATTTCAAACACATTGTTTGGTGGATTCCAATCCGGACAAGCAGTAAAAGGATACGAGGATGGAACTACAGTTAACTCTTCAGAGAATGTATATACAGTTTCCGACTCACCTTTCCAAAGTAATGCATTAGGAGAATGTTTGACCATAACAGGTGCAGACTTATTCAATGCACCAGCTACAACAGACGGTGACTTCACCGTAAAAATAGACACCTATAAAACTTACGGTGACCAACGTTGGAATAAATAACAATAAAAAGAAAACTTATGAATACAAAGTATATTTATAAAATAAGCAATTACCTATTCATTTGTATGCTGGCATTAGCTGTTTTTGCATGCAAAGACGATGATAATTCAGAAGACACGAGCGCATTGACGCTCGTATCTTCCAACATTACAGAAGGTGCCACACTGGAAAGTAACAGTGGTTATATAGAACTGACTTTCAACAAGAAAGTTCGCCAGGCCCCCAATACATCCATCACATTCAATGATGCCGATATACGAATTATCATTCTTAATAATGTGGTGCGCTATAAATACAGCACATCAGACAATACAGACTGTACCTTTAAAATACCTTCCGGAGCATTGCTCGATTATAGCGGAACCCCATATCAAGGACTGACTCTGAATTTCAAGATCATGGAAGAAGCGATCACCCCAAAACTGTTCGACGTTATAGTCGATCCTAATGGAAAAGGTGACTATACCAGTATTCAGGATGCCATTGATGCTGTTCCAAGCAACCGTACGGAACCTTATCTCATTTTTGTTGCGAATGGGACTTATGAAGAATTCATCAATGTTCCCAAAATCAAGCCTTTCATACATTTGATCGGACAGGACAAAGAAAAGACAATCATCGCACGTAAGTTAACCAGTGCCAGCAATGCTACCGGTGACGGCGGAGAAGAAGCATGGCAGTATTCGTGGAGAAACGAAGCTAACCAAAGCCAAAGATTCCAAGAAGCCGTAACTATGATCTATGCTACCGATTTCTATGCAGAAAATATATCTTTTGTGAATACATGGGGAACAGAAAAACTGATCGGTCCTATGGCGGAAGCAATGTACACAGCTAATGACAGAATTGCTTTCTACAATTGTAAATTCAGATCTTTCCAAGATACATGGCAAACCAAAGTACAGTCTTCATCTGAGAATGGTATCAATGCCAGACATTATGCCAGTGATTGCTGGATAGAAGGCGCCGTTGACTATTTCTATGGAAACGGAAACGTATTGATAGAAAACACGACCTTATACAATGTACGCTACGGAAGTGTTATAACTGCTGCTAATCATACTACCGGCACAAATTGGGGATATGTATTCAACAATTGCACAGTTGACGGTATCAACAAAGTAGATCCTGACAAATATGGAACAGAAAGCCTCGACTATCAACCAAGTAAAGGAACCGCTCAAACTTTAGGAAGACCCTGGCAGAACAATCCTATCACTGTATTTCTAAACACCAAACTGAAATTCGACATTGATCCTGCCGGATGGAGAGATATGGGCGCCGTACCTGCTTTGTATGCTGAATACAACACGACGGACAAAAAAGGAAAGGCAGTAGATATGAGTCAGCGAAAGACTAAATACACTATCGATGGTACATCATATAATTATGAAGGTAAAACCGAGTTAAGTTACTCCGAATACATTAAATATACTTACGAGAACATTGTAAACGATTCAGACGGCTGGAATCCCAAGAAGTTTATGGAACAATTGGAAACCCCGGAAAATGTATCACTCAACGGAACGACCTTAAGTTGGGACGCCCGTTACAAAGCAATCTGTTACCTGATCTTCAAGGCAGACGGAAGTTTTGAAGGACAAACGACTGACACTTCTTTTACCGTAAGTGATGCAGATGCAACCTACACCGTAAAAGCCGCCAACAAATACGGAACTCTTAGTGAATAAACAATCAATAAAATATTAAAGTTATGCACAAGTTATTATTCGGAGCATTTCTTTCCGGTTTACTAATTTCATTCGCGGCCTGTTCGGAAGACGAGGCGAAACTCACCAACAGTTATCAGTATTTTCCCGGAAATTCAGATAAGACAGAAGAACCTGATGATGAAGAGTTAATAGACTATCCAACACCAGACCGTACCAAAATAGCAGCCTTTCCCGGAGCATTCGGGGCTGGCCGCTACACAACAGGAGGTGCGGGAGGTAAAGTCTACACAGTAACGTCACTTGCAGACAATGGCGCAGTAGGAACTCTGCGCTGGGCACTCAACCAATCTGGAACTCGCACTATCGTATTTGCAGTCAGTGGAATCATCGACCTACAACAAAACCTAACTATACAAAAAGGAAATGTAACCATCGCCGGACAAACAGCCCCCGGTGACGGTATCTGCCTGAAAAGATATCCGGTTATTCTAGAGGCTGACAATGTTATCATACGTTTCATGCGTTTCCGTCTAGGAGACGAGCAAATCAATAACGAAGAAACCAAAGACGCGGATGCTATTTTCGGCAGGAATCAAAAGAACATCATCATAGACCACTGTTCTATGAGCTGGTGCACAGACGAATGCGCTTCTTTTTATGGTAACACTAATTTCACAATGCAGTGGTGTCTCATTGCCGAAAGTCTTGCCAACAGCATACATCCGAAAGGGGCTCACGGTTACGGTGGCATTTGGGGTGGTTCTCCTGCCACTTTCCACCACAACCTATTAGCTCACCACGTCAGTCGTACTCCCCGTCTATGCGGAAGTCGTTATAGCAACTCGCCCGACAATGAAAAGGTAGACGTACGCAATAACGTCTTTTACAATTGGGGAGCAGGCAACGGAGGCTATGCCGGAGAAGGAGGAAATTACAACTTCGTCAACAATTATTATAAGCCGGGTGCTGCTACCAACACGAAGAAAATTGTCATTAACCGTATTGTCGCTCCAGGTCCCGATGATGGAACTAACAACCAGGCAAAAGGCGTATGGGGAGTATTTCATCTGAGAGGGAACTATTTTGACGACACGTCAGCCGATCTTAACCAAAGCAACAAATCACTTGTTGCAGAAGTCAACAATGACAATTGGGTAGGTTTTCAGCCAAACCAGAAAATCAGTGTCAACGGTGTGGACGAAACCATTCCTTATCCAAACAATGATGAAAATGCATTAAAATCACAAACGGAATTTGTTATTTCAAATGATGTCAGTACCTTTACACAATCAGCGCAAGAGGCTTATGCAGATGTATTGAAATATGCCGGAGCTTCTTATAAACGTGACGCTGTAGATACACGTATCATACAAGAGACACAGGAAGGGAAATACACATACTCAGGAAGCAATGGAAGCAAATTCGGAATCATCGATTCACAACAGGATGTAGACGGATGGCCTACTTACCAATCAGAAAGTGCTCCGCTAGATACTGACGGCGATGGTATTCCTGACAGCTGGGAGACAGCAAACAAGCTCAATCCCAATGATGCATCCGACGGCGTAAAATACCAATTGAGTGCTGAATACACAAATTTGGAGGTATACATAAACGACCTAGTCAAGAACTTATATCCGATAAAATAAAAATCATATTATGAACAAAGTATTATTAGGAACACTCTGCATATTATTCATGCTTCCCCTTACTGCAAACGCTACAATAACAGGGGAAAATTGTCCTAGTCCCATCGACCGCTCCAAAGTCCCCGCCTTTCCCGGAGCCGATGGAGCCGGTAAATACACCACAGGCGGTGCCGGTGGCGCAGTCTACACCGTCACCTCCTTAGCCGATGACGGTTCGAAGGGAACGCTCCGCTGGGCTATCAATCAAAAAGGTCCGCGTACCATTGTTTTCGCGGTCAGCGGGATCATTGAACTCCAGAAATCATTGAAAGTGAATAACGGAGACCTGACTATTGCAGGTCAGACAGCGCCGGGCGATGGTATATGTCTGAAGAACTACACATTCTCCATCCAAGCGGACAACGTGATTGTCCGTTTTATCCGTTCACGTATGGGAGTTGACATCAAGCAAAAAGGCGATGATGCCATGAACGGAACGAAAGCGCATCAGAATATCATCATCGACCACTGCTCCATGAGTTGGAGCACGGACGAGTGCGCCACATTCTATGACAACCGCAACTTCACCCTCCAATGGTGTATCATCAGCGAAAGCCTTGCCAACTCCATTCATGAAAAAGGAGCACACGGCTACGGAGGTATATGGGGCGGTCAAGGAGCTTCTTTTCACCACAATCTGCTGGCGCACCACACCAACCGCACACCGCGTCTCTGCGGAAGCCGCTATACCGGCAAGCCGGAAGAAGAAAAGGTAGACCTGTTCAATAACGTGATATACAATTACGGCAGTGACGGAGCATACGCGGGAGAAGGCGGTTCGTACAACTTCATCAACAACTACTACAAGCCGGGTCCTTTCAGCGCCACCAAAGGTTCTTACAAACGTCTGTTCACCGCATACGCCGATGACGGAAAGAACAATAATAAAGCCGGAGTTCACGGAGTGTTCTATTTTGACGGCAACTATATCGATCCTACCTGTTCCAGCCTGACAGACAAACAAAAGGAAGCTCTCTATAAAGTGAACCGGGACAATGCTTACGGACTGGTTATCAAAAAGGAATTCGCACCCGAAGACGAGGTTCTCTCTTCCAAAATATTCGATATAGCCGAACGCACCTCATTGCAACCTGCCAAAAAAGCGTACAAGGATGTTCTCGAATTCGCCGGAGCTTCTTATCGCCGTGACGCGGTAGACCAACGCATCGTGGAAGAAACAAAGAAAGGGAAGTATACTTACGAAGGTTCTCATGGCAGCACCAACGGAATGATCGACCAACCGAAAGATGTAGGCGGATGGCCAGAATATAAAACAACCGCCGCACCTACCGACACAGACGGTGACGGTATGCCTGACGAATGGGAAAAAAAGAACGGATTGAATCCGAATGATCCTGCTGACGGAGCGGTTTATGGACTTAGCAAAGAATACACCAATCTGGAAGTCTACATGAACAGCCTGGTCAATCACTTGTTTCCTCAAAAGTAAATTCCGCGATACCACAATCGGATAAAACGCAGGATTAACGCGGATTTTCGCAGACCAGACTCCAGATAAAGAGTTTATCTTTGCGAAAATCCGCATTAATTCACGTTAATCCGTATTTAAACAAATCCTATTTTCCCAGTTTCTTATCTCTATATTCAGTCGGTGTCATCCCCACTTGCGCTTTGAAACACTTGCTGAAATATCGCGGATCATTAATACCCACCATATACGAAATCTGCGTCATATTAAACTCACCTGTCTCTATCAACTGCACGGCACGTTTCATACGCATTTCCTTTATAAACTCAATAGGCGCCAGTCCCGTCAAGGTCTTCAGTTTCTTAAAGAATACCGAACGGCTGACTGCCAGTTCACTGACCAGATCGTCGACAACCAACTCTCCGTTATCCATATTCTTTTCCATCAGTTCGACCAACTTATCCATAAACTTACGATCGTTGGGAGACATCACCGGAACCTCCGGCACCTGTCCGTCCACATCGTTCTTTTGTGCTTCGGAGGTACTACCGACAGCCGTTTCGGACGTTGTGGATACACCGGACAAACTACCGTTCGAGTCCGCAACCGGTATATTCAGCAAATTCTCCCGATAGAAACTCTGCAACTTCTTCCGCTGCGACAGCAAGTTCTCCACACGCGCCTGCAAATAAGTCGCACTGAAAGGCTTCGTTATGTAATCATCCGCACCATATTCCAACCCCTCCAGTTTACTCTCGATCGTAGTCTTGGCCGTCAACAAGATAATAGGTATATGGCTGGTCGTCATATCCGACCGGAGTTCACGCGTCATCTCGATACCATCCTTCTCCGGCATCATGACATCGCTGATAATAATATCCGGTACATACTTCAACGCCTTGCTCCATCCTTCCATACCATCGGCAGCCTCCACCACCCGATAATTCGAAGCGAATATGCTACGCAAAAATACCCGCAACTCTTGATTATCCTCCACTAATAACATCAGTTCCTTAGCGTTTCCCTCTTCCGTTTCCTGTTCTTCTTCCACAGAAGAAGCGGTCCCCACCTCCTCTGCGTCCGCAACCAACCTTTCGGACTGAATGGAGGAATTGGCCAAATCCACCACCTGCCCCATTTCCATCGGAGCGTCGGTATCTTCGAGGATAAACTCAACCTCTTTATCGTAATGTTCTTTCCCTTTCAGGAAATCCACTTTGAAACAACTGCCCTCTCCCAAACGGCTGTCAACACTGATAGTAGCCTGATGCATCTCTACGAGTTCCTTCACCAGCGAGAGCCCGATACCTGTGCTCGCCTGATTGAAAAGATTCTTATCCACCAGATTCTCAAAACGGACAAACAGCGATTTCTTCTTGTTCTCGGCTATACCGATACCTTGATCCTGCACACCGATGGAAACGATTTCTTCATCCTCACGGATAAAAATCGTAATCATCTTCCCGTTCGGCGTATATTTAAAAGCATTGGAAAGCAAGTTAAACACAATCTTCTCCAGCTTATCCGCATCCACCCAAAGATAAAGATGTTCCTTTTCCGTCTCAAACAAGAAATCAATCCGGTGCTCTTCGGCAACAGCCTCGAAGTTATCCATCACCTTACGGACGAACGGCACGACATCCACACGCTGCACCTGCATCTTCATCTTCTTGTTCTGAATCTTGCGGAAGTCCAATATCTGATTGACGAGACGAAGCATCCGACTGGTATTCCTTTCTACCACCACCAACTGCTCCCGTGCGTCGGCCGGCAATCTATCATTCTTCAGCACCTGCTCCACCGGTCCGGCTATCAACGTAAGCGGCGTACGCAGTTCGTGGGAAATATTTGTAAAGAAGCGCAACTTAATATCCGAGATCTGCTGCTCTACCGATACCTCATGCTTCAACCGATAGATCGTGAACAGGATATAAACAGCCACAAGGATAATAATCAAAACAAAGAGTACATACATCACATACGCCACAGGGGTCTCCCAAAACGAAGGAAGAATCACTATATCCAACGCACGTTCGTTCTCCACCCACACCCCGTCGCTGTTGGTAGAACGGACACGGAGCACATATTTCCCTTTCGGAAGATTCGTATAAGTCACACTCCGCTGCTTGTCGGCAAACGTCCACTGCTTTTCAAAACCGTCCAGTATATATGAATACTGCACATTCTGCGGATTGGTGTAGTCCAATGCCGCAAAATGAATGGAAAAGATGTTCTCGTCATGCGAAAGCACCAACCGGTCTGTATCATCAATATCCACTTTCAGCAACGAGCCGTCTCCGGGTACGACGTCTTCATTGGCTACCGTCAACTTGGAGAATACGATAGACGGAACATAGCTGCTCTTGTGAATAGAATCCGGATTGAAAATAAAGACACCGCCACTGGCACCGAAAAGCATACTCCCTTTGGCTGTCAGCGTAGAGGCCGCCTCACTGAAACGCACCGGAAAAGTAATGCTGCGTTCATCAAAACTCTCGAAGCGTTCTTCCGACGGACTGAACTTGCAAAGCCCGTTCTCCGTACTGATCCATAGATTCCGTTTATGGTCTTCGCGGATGGAAAGCAAAATATCCGAAGAAAGCCCATCCTGCACCGAATAGGACTCGAATTTAGCATGACCGTCTTTGTCGATAGATGCCAGCTTGTTGAGACCACCGCCGAATGTTCCCAGATAAAGTTCCTTATTTTGAGTAGGGATAATCCAATGCACGTCATTGTTGCTCAAGCTTTGCGTGTCGTTCGGCACACGGGAGAAATGATGAAACTCCACCTCTTCCGGTTTTTCAAAGTTCTCGTCGAAAGCGATAGCCCCCGTAGTAGTCCCCACCCACAGGCGGCCGTTATTGTCGGAAGTAATAAAGCGAGCCTTATAGCAAGGGTCGATAGGATAACCTTTCAGATTATTACGATGATTGATAAACAAGGTCTTCCGATCCTTGTCCTCCGTGATATAATTGACACCTCCGCCAAAAGTAGCTACCCAAATACGCCCGTGATGGTCTTCGTACACACAATACACGTTATTATCACTCAAACTGTACATATCATCCTCCTGATGAAGATAGCGGGTAAGCCTGTAAAACATACCGTCCGGAGAGGTAGCCTCGGCACGGATCAGTCCGTCACCTTTCGTCGCAATCCAGATGATACCTTTTGAATCCTGAATGACGAAATAGGCGGTTCCCCTCATCGGAGTACCGGTGGTAGAGACAGTACCGTTCTCCGTCAGATAACCTTTGTACGTTCTGCGGACATCATACAGACGGAGCATACCGTCTTTCAACCCCACCCACAGGTTACCCAACTTATCTTCGCACAAAGCACGCACCTCGTTATGCAGCGATTCATGCTCGTGCAATACGGGAATCATCATCGAAAAGGGAACATTGCGATATGTCACTTTTTCCAATCCTTTGGAGTGGGTACAAAGCCATAGATTGCCTTGTTTATCAGAAAAGGCCGAATGAATCTTATTGGAGAAACGCCAGTCGTGACTGCCCAATTCATTATAGAAAGGAACCAGACGCCCTTTTTGCCGGTCGAAGAAAGAGAAACCGCCACCGTACGGATGCACCCAGAGGAAACCGTTCACGTCCTCAAAAATGTGGAAAGCCGGACGCGAACGTTCGGGATTACTGTATTCAATCAGAATCTGTTCACGGGTGACTGCTCCTGTTGCCGGATTGAAATGAGCCACGACACCCGGTTCTTCCTGTTCAAACCAAACTTCAGAAGAACGGTCTACGTAGGCCGAAAGAATCGGACGGTCGGGCAACGCTTTGCAAGTCAGAGAAGAATAATGTACGGCAGCTTTCGTCTTCAGATGATAGGTAAAGAAACCATCCGAGTCCGTTGTGACCACCGTCTGATCCGGAGCGACTTCGTGAATGGAGGTGATGCGGCTCTTCGTAGGCAGTTCAAACAACGTAAAGTCGCCACCTTCTTTCCGATAAGACCAGATGCGTCCATGATCGGAAGCGAAACGGATGTGTCCGTCATTCTCCTGCGCCGCATAAAAAGCCTGGTTCATGCCACCGTTCTTTCCTTTTGTCTCCGTAAAGTAGGAAACAGGTTCCCGCGTGCCGGGACGAATCAAGCCCAATCCGTTATCCGTCAACAGCCAATCGTTTCCCGCTTTATCCTGATAGACTTTAAAAACATGGAAAGAAGGGAACAATTCCGACTTGCCGGAGTAAATATCCCATGTCAGGCGGTTATTTTCTTCGGGATGGGTCAGGATACGGATCGCTCCGTCATTGTCGGTCAGCAACCAGACAGTCCCGTTCGGCATTACTTCAATGGTATGTACATTGAACGTACTCCCCTCTTCTCCCGCAGCGGGCACTTGCTCGAAAGTCTCCGTTTTGGGATCGAAGCGATGGACACGGTTGTCGTATGTCAGCAGCCAGAGGAAACCGTAACAATCCTCATACATACGGTCCACCCTGTTATTGGTCAGACTGATGTAATCTCCCTGACGTGCCTTATAGGTCTTGAAAGTGTATCCGTCAAAACGGTTGATGCCATCCCAAGTAGCAAACCACAAATTGTCTTTATGGTCCTGAAGGATGTTCATGACCGTGTTCTGCGACAATCCGTCCTCTGTAGAATAGTGGGTAAAGAAGCAATGTTGCTGTGTATGTGCCGTGAATACGACAGCCAACAATAGAATTACGGAAATTAAGGTTTTCTTTATCATATATCACTCGATTCTGTGCCGTAAAGATAGAAAAATACTTGCATTCTGACGCTATCTTCAACAGCTATTTTGCAGAATCGGGAGATATAATCAACGTTTCACATCCAACAACCGGTTTCCGTCCCTCACCGGATTCCAACCATCGTCTCCTGCCAGCACTGTTACCGGCTCATAACCTTTCAGATTTTTCAACTGACGGGAGAATGCCGCACGTGCTTGCGGATTGGCCCCTGCGCCCTTACTGTCATATTCGGCATAAAAGACGGTCTTTTCATTTTCCCGTTTGCCCCAGTTGTGCCAACCTTCGGGAAGTATATGTTTTCCCAATTCGCAACGGACAAACACGGCTTGCGCATACGGTCGCCAAGGACGGGAGAGGTAAACTTTCACCACCTCTTTATCGGATGTCAACCGGCAGTCGTAGAAAACGTAGCCGTACTTCTTTCCTTTATCGGTAGAAGGGGCAGTGACGTAGCCATCCCCCTTGCTGTGAATGCGGCAACGATTGAAGACAGCCGTAGACCAGCCGAAAATAAAATCGACCGTTCCTTCGATGTAGCAGTCCTCATAATATTGGCGGCTTTGCTTGCCGTACGTGTAGAGTGTATCTTGGAAGCCGAGAAAACGACAGTTCTTAAAATAGGCACGGTCGGCAGAAACAAAACAGGCAACTGCTTGTCCCACGGGACCCGCAGAGTTCTCGAAGGTGATATTCTCGGCATAAAAATCAGGAGCATAGATGTAACAGCTGGACGAACCGGAAGTTCCCATGTTCTCACCGAATACGTTCTTCTTATTTGCGAAATCGTCATTGGTCAGTATCGTACCATCTTCGCCAATCAGGGAGATATTAATCTTACTTTCGGGGATGATTATCTTTTCTTTGTAAATGCCTTTACGGACAAGGATTGTGGTACGTACATTTTTGCGGAAGTCGGGGACAGCATTAACGGCTTCCTGCACAGTGAAGAAATCACCGCTGCCGTCTTGCGCCACCACATAATTATAATGACGGATATATTTCGCCAATTCCGGAATTTCTTTGCCGATGGCTTCCACCGCCAATCCCGCTACGGTTCTTGCCCCATAGATATTCAAATGAGTATTGTCCTCACGTCCTTTCGGAAAGGCCGGAACCCGATTGGGTTCTACAAACATGAACAGCTTTTTCGACTCTACGGGACCAAGTCCCTGCACCAAGTCGTGCGTGATTTTATTCAAGTCGATGAAGGTCACTCCCAACTCTTTGGCAACATTGCGGGGAGAGTCCAGATATGCCCCATGAGTATCGAACAGAACGGTTCCTTCTTTGGGCTGCTCTTTGGATGTACCGGGTATCCGTCGGATGTCTTTCGCAATAGAAGCGTCTTTCGGCTGAACAAAGTTACGGCGGACGATGGAATTGAATAGTACGGGGATACCGCCTTTCGCACGGGTTTCGTTGACAAACCGACGGAGATTATCGTCGAAAGTAGTTCCCGGATCGGTATGACGGGTAGAATCCGCTTTTTCATCATTATGCCCGAACTGAATAAAGACATAATCTCCTTTCTTCACTTTAGAAATCACTTTTTCCCAACGTCCTTCAGAAATAAAGCTTTTGGAACTGCGCCCGTTGGCGGCATGATTGTCTATCCGTACATCTTCGGAAAAGAAACCGGGAAGCACCATTCCCCATCCCCTTTCGGGATTTCCCCCATCCATCTTTTTATTTGCCATCGTCGAATCACCGATCATAAAGATAGTGACAACAGGTTTATCCGCACGGAATGCAGACAAAAGAATAAAAGCCGCCGCCAGCAGCCATATCATTTTATTTCCTTGTATTTTCATACTTATCTTACTTTAATTATACTACTCTCCTACATACAAAAAAACGTTTTCCTCTATCACCTATCACCTTCGATAGTCAAACTGCTTATTATCAAACAGTAAGGTGGTGACAGATCCTCATAACCAACCTATCACCCATCTGTCACCTATCACCGTGAAGCCAAGTGCTTATCACCGTAAAGCTAAGTGTTTGCCGGTACAAAGCAAAGAGTTTCAAGCAGCCGAACAGAAAGTTTCAAGCGCTTGAAACTAAAGTTTCCCACTGATGAAACTAGAGTTTCTCACCGGTGAAACTACAGTTTCACGCCGATGAAACCGAAGTTTCATGCCGTGAAACAAAAAGTTCGCTGTGGCGAAACAAGTGGAAACAAGCCGGCTAAGGACCGTTTACCCCATTTCTCTTACTTGTAAGGGTACCAATTGCTATTTTCTTTGAAAATATTCTCCGGTGTATACCTCAAGGCTTCTTTCTTTGTAAGCTGTTTGCCCCATGCCACGCGTCCCGATGTATCCGCACCGTCTCCTGTGTTTCCAAATTCCGCATAACGGGCTGTTCTCTCATTCTCCGGATTCTTCCAATTATGCCAACCTTCGGGACGGATATGTCCGCCAAACTCACAATTAATAAAAGCCGTAGCGGCATACGGACGCCAAGGACGGCCTAAATAGACCTTTTTCACTCCAGAGGCAGCCGTCAGCTTGCAGTTTTTAAAGACATAACCGAATTCTTCATTTTGAGGAGTCGAAGCGGCAGTGATATACGAATCACGTTTGCTATGCAGCTCGCAATACTCAAAAAGCGCAGTGGAAGGACCGAAGATAAAATCAGTAGTACCTTCTATATAGCAGTTGGTAAACAGCAAACGGCTACCCTCCGAGCCTGTATAAATGGTATCTTGATTTCCAAGAAAGCGGCAGCCGACAAACATCAGCCGGTCTCCTTCGGTATGGAGGGCAACGGCCTGCCCCAAAGGAGCGGCATTATTCTCAATCGTCAAATCCTTGAAAGTGATATCACTGCCCTCCACTTTCACGGTGTAGGTACGGAATGTCCCCATCTTATTGATATTGGCATGATCATCGTACGTAATAATCGTATTTTCGGGATCTTCGCCTACCAGTTGCACGTTCTTCACCCACGAAGGAATCACTAGCTTTTCTTTATATACCCCTTTCTTTATATAGATAGTCACCGTATAATCCATAAAGGCGCGTACCGCCTCCACAGCGTCCTGGATATTACGATACTTACCCGTTCCATCACGTGACACAACCAACGTGTCTTGCTTTTGCTGTTGCTCATAGGGCAAAAGACGTTCATATTCCAGACTCGCCATTATGAACGGACCTACCGCCTTCGGGTCATTATTACGAATCGTTTCATTGATATAATAGTCATAATCGCCTGAACGGTATACTTTTCCTCCCAATCCTGCCACTGCGCAAGCCTTCGTGACAGTTACCACTCCATTCTTGTCCACTTCGATAAAATTATCCAGGAAACCTTTATAGCCTTTCAGCGCCACATTCAAATATGATTTATCAATATATCCCAGCCGTACCGCCTTGAACAAGGAATAAATAAACATAGCAGAGCAGGAAGATTCCACATAATTCCCCTTATCCCCGCTTCTGTCCATCACCTGATACCATCCTCCGGTCTTCGGGTCTTGAAGTTTCTTCACTTGTACGGCAACATTATTCAAAATATCCAGCAGAGAATCTCTTCCGGCTTCATGCTGCGGAATAAACTCCAGCGCATCAACCAAAGCCATCGCATACCACCCCATCGCACGTCCCCAAGTGTGCTTGGACTGCCCCGTGACGGGATCCGCCCAACGTTCGGTGCGGCTCACGTCCGCCGCATGGCGATAAAGCCCGTTCTTTGGATCGTATGTGTGGCGGGCACAGGTAACAAACTGATTGATTACATCCGCATAAGCCTGCGGAAGATTATTGCGGAACGCATATTCCGCATAGAAAGGAGCTCCCATATAAATGCCGTCCAGCCACATCTGATGCGGGTAAATCTTTTTGTGCCAGAAGCCGCCATCCGCATTGCGAGGCTGCCCTTCAAACTGGCTGTAAAGCAAGTCGAGCGCTTTCTTATACTTGGGATTCTTCGTCTGCTCATAAATACGGAAAAGGATTTTACCGGAGTTGATACGGTCGAGACTGTAATCGGTCAGCTTATAAGCGGTAATCGTCCCGTCTTTATGTACCATTGTGTCTGCGTAAGCGATGGCGTAATCACGAATCTTCTTATCGCCATACGCATCATATACATCGAGCATAGCCCCCAATTCAAGTCCGTGACAATAGTCCCACTTCAACTTCGGCTGGAAATCAAGCTGCCAGGATTCGGGGCAACGGATCATTTCCGATTCAGTTATCCTCACCGACCAGGGCAATTTGCTGTCTACCTGCTGAGCCGACAAGACTAAAGGAACGGTTGTTATGAATAAAAACAATATAAAAAAATCAGAAAAGAGAGTTCGTCTCATGGATTGCTATTTTAAGGATTAAACATTCAGGTCTTTTCACGGTACGAAAGTAGCGCTTTTCCTCCAAAGCCTATGGGATTTTTTAGTCAACTAGGTGTATTTTTTGTTTTTCGTGCACGGAAACGACTAATTTTGTGCACGTAAACGTCAAAAATGTCCATTTTTGATGCAATATCTGATAAATTAAGAGTTTCGTTTTGGAAGAAAGCGGAAAAGGTCGTACTTTTGGCACGGTTTACAACTAATACCCTCTGGGGAAACACAGTAATATATCATTAAAACAGAGAAAAAAGAACAGAATGGAAGAAGTATTCAAGTACATTATCGGTCTTGGAGCGGCAGTAATGATGCCGGTCATTTTCACAGTCTTAGGAGTATGTATCGGTATTAAACTACCGAAAGCGCTGAAAAGCGGTTTATTAGTAGGTGTCGGTTTCGTCGGTTTGTCGGTAGTCACAGCGTTGCTTACCAGCAGTCTGGGTCCTGCACTGAGTAAAATGGTAGAAATCTACGGATTGGAATTGGGTATTTTCGACATGGGTTGGCCTTCTGCGGCAGCAGTAGCCTATAATACCTCTGTCGGTGCTTTTATTATTCCGGTTTGTTTGGGAGTCAACTTGCTGATGTTGCTTACCAAAACGACACGCACTGTCAACATCGACCTTTGGAACTACTGGCATTTCGCTTTTATCGGAGCGATCGTTTATTTTGCTTCCGACAGTATTCTTTGGGGATTCTTCGCCGCTATCATCTGCTACATCATCACGCTTGTAATGGCGGATATGACTGCTCCCGCTTTCCAGAAGTTTTATGACAAGATGGACGGTATCTCTATCCCTCAGCCGTTCTGCCAAAGTTTTGTTCCATTCGCTATTGTTATCAATAAATTACTTGATATGATTCCGGGATTCGATAAGTTGAATATCGATTCGGAAGGTATGAAAAAGAAATTTGGACTGATGGGCGAACCGTTGTTCCTGGGTATCGTAATCGGTTGCGGTATCGGAGCGCTGGGTTGCGCAAGCTGGCAAGAAGTAGTGGACAGCATTCCCGGCATTTTAGGATTGGGTATCAAGATGGGAGCCGTAATGGAATTGATTCCGCGTATCACCAGCCTCTTTATCGAAGGTTTGAAACCAATCTCCGACGCTACCCGCGAGTTGATTGCCAAGAAATATAAGAACAGCACCGGTTTAAGCATTGGTATGAGTCCCGCTTTGGTGATCGGACATCCTACTACACTGGTGGTATCTCTGCTTTTGATTCCTGTCACTATCTTCCTGGCTGTTATCCTTCCGGGCAACCGTTTCTTACCGCTGGCTTCTCTGGCAGGTATGTTCTACTTGTTCCCGATGATTCTGCCTATCACAAAAGGCAATGTGGTGAAATCATTCATCATCGGTCTGGTAGCCTTGATAGTAGGTCTGTACTTCGTTACAGAACTGGCAGGATTCTTCACATTGGCTGCCAAAGACGTATATGCAGCTACGGGTGACCCGACAGTAAATATTCCCGCAGGCTTTGAAGGCGGCGCGCTCGACTTCGCTTCCAGTCTCTTCTGCTGGGGTATCTTCCACCTGACTTACAGCCTGAAGATTGTCGGCCCGGCTATCCTTGTGATACTTGCGCTCGGAATGGCTGTTTACAACCGTATCCGCATGACTAGAAAAGATGCGAAAGAAGCATTAGAGAACAAATAATCAATGACATAATAATAATCCAATAAAAATTCGAAATATGAAAAGATTAGCAATTGCAATGATGTTGGGTATCGCAGCCATGTCTGCTTCAGCCCAAGTAAATTACAAGATGCAAGTGGCTTGCAATCCGCAAGACGTGAAAACGTATGATACAAACCGCCTGCGTAGTAGCTTCCTGATGGAAAAAGTAATGGTTCCGAACGAAATCAACGTTACTTATTCCATGTATGACCGTTTTATCTTCGGTGGAGCAGTTCCTGCAACTAAAGAGCTGGTATTGGAAACTATCAACCCGCTGAAAGCTAAATTCTTTTTGGAACGCCGCGAACTGGGTGTTATCAACATTGGCGGTGAAGGTATCGTAACCGTAGACGGTAAAGAATACACATTGAAATTCAAAGATGCTTTGTACGTAGGTAGAGGCAAACAGAAAGTGACTTTCAAGAGCAAAGATTCAAGCAATCCCGCTAAGTTCTACATCAACTCGGCTACTGCTCACAAGGAATACAAGACTCAGTTGATTACAATCGACGGACGCAAAGGTTCTCTGAAAGCGAACTCTTTCCCTGCCGGAAAGATGGAAGAAAGTAACGACCGCGTTATCAACCAGCTGATTGTCAACAACGTGCTTGAAGAAGGTCCTTGTCAATTGCAGATGGGACTGACAGAGTTGAAACCGGGTAGCGTATGGAACACAATGCCTGCACATACTCACAGCCGTCGTATCGAAGCATATTTCTACTTCAACGTACCGGCAGGCAATGCAATCTGCCACTTCATGGGCGAACCGCAAGAAGAACGTATCGTCTGGATGCAGAACGAACAGGCTATCATGTCACCGGAATGGTCTATCCACGCCGCTGCCGGAACCAGCAACTATATGTTTATCTGGGGTATGGCGGGTGAGAACCTGGACTATGGAGACATGGACAAGATTAAATATACAGAAATGCGCTAATCGTTGCGCAGCTCTGAATCACATATCAGTAAGAGAATGTGTTAATACGCAGATTAACGCAAATTATCGCAGATTGTTTTAATTATATATAGGTTAACCAACGGCCTATAAAATTACTTCTGTGATAATCTGCGTTAATTTGCGTTTTATTATTCGTTATGATGCCCCCTTTGAAACAAATTACATATATAATGTAACGGATAATACATGAATTCGACCAATTTTTACAAATGAAATCCAGTCGAAATACCGACCTTTGTCAGCGAATCAAAATCTATTTAAATCCATTATCATGAATGCATTTCAAAAAACAGGCGAAAAGATGACAAACTACAGATGGACTATCTGTGCTATGCTATTCTTTGCTACTACAGTCAATTATCTCGACCGACAGGTTCTTTCATTGACCTGGGACGAATTTATCAAACCGGAATTTCATTGGAATGAGGTACACTATGGTACGATCACTTCCGTATTTTCTATTGTCTATGCCATTTGCATGTTGTTTGCCGGACGCTTTGTCGACTGGATGGGAACCAAGAAAGGATATCTCTGGGCAATCGGCGTATGGTCGGCAGGTGCTTGTATGCACGCACTTTGCGGAATCGTAACCGAGCAATACGTAGGTATGCACAGCGCCGCCGAACTGATGGCCGCTACCGGAGACGTTGTTGTCGTGCTGGCTACCGTAAGTATGTACTGTTTCTTGGCTGCACGCTGTATCCTTGCACTTGGTGAGGCCGGTAACTTCCCTGCAGCTATCAAAGTAACAGCCGAATATTTCCCGAAGAAAGACCGCGCTTATGCAACTTCCATTTTTAATGCCGGTGCTTCTATCGGTGCTCTGATCGCTCCCGTATCTATCCCATTGCTCGCTAAGGCTTGGGGATGGGAAATGGCTTTTATCGTTATCGGTGCTCTCGGCTTTATCTGGATGGGAATGTGGGTATTCATGTATACTTCTCCCGACAAGAGCAAGCACGTCAATAAAGCCGAATTGGACTATATCGAACAAGATAAGTTTGAGGAAGGTGAGATCCCCGCAAATGCAGAAGTGAAGGAAGAAAAGAAAATGAGCTTCCTCCAATGCTTCACATACAAGCAGACATGGGCTTTTGCCGCCGGTAAGTTTATGACCGACGGTGTGTGGTGGTTCTTCCTGTTCTGGACTCCGTCTTATCTGAACACCCAATTTGATATTAAGACATCCGATGGATTGGGGATGGCATTGATTTTCACGTTGTATGCGGTGACCATGTTGTCTATCTACGGTGGTAAACTTCCGACTATCTTTATTAATAAGACAGGTATGAACCCGTATGCTGCCCGTATGAAAGCGATGTTGATTTTCGCATTCTTCCCATTGGTAGTATTGTTGGCACAGCCGTTAGGAACACTTTCTCCGTGGTTCCCGGTTATTTTAATCGGTATCGGTGGAGCGGCTCACCAATCATGGTCGGCCAATATCTTCTCTACGGTGGGCGATATGTTCCCCAAAACCGCAATTGCAAGTATTACAGGTATCGGCGGTATGGCCGGTGGCGTAGGTTCTATGCTTATGCAATACGGTGCGGGCGTATTATTTGTGCATGCTGACGAAACCCACATGACATTCATGGGATTTGAAGGTAAACCTGCCGGATATTTCATCATGTTCTGTATCTGTGCAGTATCTTACTTACTCGGATGGGTGATTATGAAAGCATTAGTTCCGAAATACAAACCTATCGTATTGGATTAATTCATCCACTTACGTTAGATAACAAACAAGAGGGGGAACTCGTGATGAGTTCCCCCTCTCTCTTGTGTATTAACAATAAATTTCTTTGAAAAAGGAAAAATAAAAAAGCCTCTTCTCACGAAGAAGGCTTTTTAGGTTTACTTATTCTGCACCATCTTCCTGCAATATTTTCAATTGCAACACTTGAGATGAAGTGTCATTGCATTCTCATAATGAAGAATAGTAAACGTTAAGATGAAAAAAAGGGAAGTCTCACGACTTCCACAATTCTTCTAACCTTAAATCTAAATCTCTATGAAAAAAACGTGCTGCAAATATAGGCGTTTGTTCAACATAGAGGTGTTAATGAATCGCATAAAGAGAGAATAAAAACTAACATCTGCAAAAATTAGCAAATCACTCCTTATACTCCATTAAATTTAATAAACTTTCGTAGAGTGGATTGGACTTCAGATACTTAGGGACTCCTGTCACAAACATCTGTTTTCGCGCACGGGTAAGAGCTACATTCAGTTTACGATCAATCAGCGTACCGTCTTCTTCTGTTAAATTCGATACAAACTTTAATTGAAAATAACTGTTGATGCAACAGGAATAGATGATTACATCCCGTTCGCTCCCTTGAAAACGCTCGACAGTATCAACCATAATCCGGTTCAGAGCCGGAATGCCCAATGCGGCTATTTCTTTTTTAATCAGTGCTATCTGACTTCTGTAAGGGGTAATGATTCCCAACGTACGCGCCTCATCGAAATCTGTCCGGCAATCCTCATAGATACGGGCAACCAGATCCGCTACAATACGGGCTTCCGAATGGTTTATTTTCGTAGATGTTCCTGTCTTCTCCGGTACGGAAGGATAAAAAGCCAGACGACAAACAGTATCGGAGTCTTCCAGTTGGTGAGGCAATCCGACGGGAATCAGACGCCCTCCATAAAAAGCACGGTTGGCAAACAGAGCCACTTCGGGATGCATACGACCTTGACGGCAAAGCATATCGTAGGAAGGATGAGAGGTCAGGGATGACTGACGAGCGGTGCAGTTGCGGTAGAGACGTTCAAACAGGGAATCTTTCAAGTTGGTCAGTCCGATAGACAGCAAGGACTCCTCGTAGATAGCGGACTGTTCAGAACTTTGCAGCACAACGGCAGGAAGTTGCTTATGGTCGCCAATCAGGATAAATTTATCAATGGCATTCCCACCCTCTTCGCCACGTGCACAAAGAATGCCTAATAGCTGAGGTTCCAATATCTGGGTAGCTTCATCTATAATGGCAACATTAAAATGTTTCAGACGGAACAATTCCGGTTTGCCGGAAATGGCCGCTACGGTTCCTACCATGATGCGGCAATTCCGAATACGCTCGTAAACTTCCGAACGGCGGTTGCAGGAGGCCAATTCGTTTTCTATCAGATGAGTGCGGTAAGTCTCGTCGCACGACAATTCACTTCCCACACGGATAAAATCAACGGCAGGACGAATGGAAGCAAGCGATTTGCATATCTCGTCGACAGCCCGGTTCGTATACGAAAGCAGGAGGATTTGAGCGCCTTTATCCGCATGGAATGTTTCAACCATCTTCTTTAAGGCACAAGAGGTCTTTCCGGTTCCCGGAGGACCGATAAGAAGAAAATAATCTTGCGCGGCTTGCGCTTTCAATGCGACACGGGTGAAGTCGTCTTTCGCCTGTGAAACAAGAGAATCCAATGATTCGTCGAACTTCGGCGGACGCTGTGCCAGCAATAAGTCGCGACGTTCCTGTGTCGCAGAGAGATAAGCGTACAATCCTTGATACATGGAGCGGAATGTCGTATCCATCGTGTCATGTTCTATCGCATAAAGGCTATCGGCAGGGAGCACCGAAGGATTCTGCTGTGTAGCTCGAAGGCGGATACCTATTTCATGATCGGTCAGATGTTCGATATTGCCCTTGAATACCATTTTATTGGTTACGTTATCCATCCCGCAGTTTCGTTCATAGAGGATAATGGCGTCACCTTGACGGAAATTAGGAAGTACGTTTTGTATATCATTGTCCGCTACTGCCTCCGGCAGTTCCTTTTCTTCTAGATCGGAACGTACCAATAATAAATAAGCTTTATGCTCGTCAGCGGCATGATTTTCACGAATCCGCAAATTATAGATAATCTCACCGGCTTCGCATTTCTCGGCCAATGTGGAAAGCCACAAGGAAGCCGCACCCGTACGCCCTTCATAATCCACATCACCGGACTTAGAAGTATAAAGTTCTTTCGTCAGAAAATTATAGACCGCATAAAAATAGCTCTTCTCTATGGCGGAAAGCCTCTGCAACTTCTCCTGAAAGCGATCAATGGGCGGCCGCAAATAGGTTTCCCAGAAACGTCCTCGCAAGCCACGTTCATTCAGTGTGGAAGCATTGATCTCATCTAACTTCCGTGCGGTATATTCCGGATTGTTATGCAACTGGATACCATATTCATCGGCTACAATCCGGTTGCGCAAGTCAATCACACGGCGCACCATTGCCCAAGAAGGCCGTGAAGGGTAAAGAAGCGGATAACGGGTATAAAGCAAATAGGCTTTTACTTTCCGGTGATCCATCCCCATAGAGTATTGCAATACTGCCTGATAAAGCAACATCTGCACCTTGTTGTTCTCTTTCGGTTCCACCTTGCCGCGGATAGCGTACTCGTCAGCTTTACCCGATTTCATTTCGATGAAGGAGGACATATCCCGTTGCATATAATCAAGGCGGCCTTGCAGTCCGAGCGCTTCGCAGATATAAGAAGGTTCAAGCACCGCATCCGTCTTGTCCAATTCGTATCCGGCAGCATGAAAAGTATCATTCACCGTTTCGCGGATATGCTCGAAATGCAATTTGCAATCATCAAAGAATTGCCGTTCCTTCTCTCTGTCCCGCAAATCGGGACAAGCCGCCAATTCGATGGGATAGCGGCGGAAAGCCTTTTGCATACAAGTCCGATAATCAATATCCTCGTTCGGCGCATGAATCCACTCATCCAGAAAGAGATTGGCAATATTTCCCAGTAACAGGGGACGGGCATTCTCAATCGGTTGCATTCGGGAAAGGAAGTAGTTTCCCGGATGGTGTCCGTAATCGCGGAAACACTCTGCAAGCGAACTGATATCAATCAGATAATCCGGTTCGAGAACGATAAAAGAAGGGGTAAGGATTCCCGCCTCATCTATCGCAACGTCAAGCAGATTCACCTGGGTATGTTGCCAAAGCAGCTTACAGGTTTCTGCAAACTCTTCGTTTATTTGAGGTATATTGTAGCGGACAAGATAGGGTTTTTCCGAGACTTCGTCCAAAGGAGTCACATACAGATATTGTTCGTCCGCATATTGAAAACAGACACGCATTCGCCGGACTCGTTCACGGGCAGGAGGGGCAACCAGATAGGTGGCGTCCGCACGGGGAAGCAAACGGTATAACTCATCCGGAATATTTTCTCCCGAAAGTTTGCGGACCAGAAAGGCCAGTGTTTTAACATCTCGCAAGAGGTTTTCCCTGTTCGGTTCGAGACGGCGGTTCAGGATTTGATTGGAAGTCAGACGGAAAGTATGAAGCCGGTTCTGCTCTCCTACCGAAAGTCCGGTCTTGGCAGCAATAAAACTGATTCGTGCCGAGAGGTCGGTCATTTGTAAACTGCCGCTCTGCATTTGCGCCCGGCAAATACGTTCGAGCAAGTCGCGCATCTGCTTGTAACCAACGGTCAGTTCATCCTCTCCCGCCTTGCAAACTGCTAAAAGTAATTCATAAGATTCTATCGCTTCACTCTTCTGACAGGGCAATTTCATCTTCTATTTCCTCTTCGGTTTTCTTCTTATCCTTTATCATCAGGATACTCATTTCGTATAGCAGATAAAGCGGAATAGCGACAACACTCAATGTAAACGGATCGCCTGTCGGAGTAATAATGGCAGCAGCTATCACAATGACGACAATCGCATGGCGACGGTATTTCCGCAAGAAAGACTTATTGACTATTCCCAGCAGGGATAGCAACCAGGTCACTAACGGCAACTCAAAAGCCAGCCCCATACAGAGTACCAACATCATAAAATTGTCAATATAGGAATTGAGCGACAGAATATTCTCCACTTCCGCACTCAACTGATAGGTGGAAAGAAAACGGAGCGTCAACGGATAAACCATAAAGTAACCCAGTAAAACACCGACAAAGAACATCACCGTTCCAACTGTCAGAGCTTTACGCACTCCTTTCTTTTCATTGGGATAAAGGGCAGGACCGATAAAGCGCCATACTTCAAAGAAAAGATAAGGCATGGCAGTGACTACCGACATCCAAAAGGCTGTCGACATATGTATAAAGAAAGGAGCCGCCAAGTTAATATTGACCAGCTTCACTTGAAATTCTTGTGTGAAGAAATCATCGGTCAAATCAAGCGCCCGACCGATATGCCGTAATAAATCGTAGAATATGAAATCATTGTGGCAAGGCGCCAATATCACATGATCAAAAAGATAAGGCATGGCAATAAAATAACCTATTGCCAATACAAACCAAACTCCGATCACCCGGAAAAGTACCTTGCGCAGTTCATCCAAATGATCCCAAAAGGTCATTTCTGCCATCCGTACTTGCTTTACTTACTTGAGTCCGCCGGTTTGTCCAGGTCTTCTTTTGCCTTATTTATTTCCTCTTTCGCATCATTCACTCCGTCTTTGAAGCTCTTCACTCCTTTTCCCAAGCCACGCATCAATTCAGGAATTTTCTTTCCGCCAAAAAGAAGAAGGATAACCAAAGCGATAATAATCCATTCGGACCCACTAGGCAAAAAGCCTAACAATAATAAGTTTGTCATAAGTTTATTTGATAAAGAGGTTTTTATTAGTCGGTACAAAGATAATTATTTTCACCACAGATTACACGGATTAACACAGATTTATAGTTTATCGCCTGATTTACCCTTCTGATAATCCTCTTCAATCTGTGTTAATCCGTGTAATCTGTGGTGAACTAATCCTGATAATATACCCGTTTCACCCGCGTCGATATGCTAGTCAGCACTTCGTACGGAATCGTATCCAGCTTGTCGGACAATACTGTGATCGGCAGGTCGTCACCGAAGATTATAGCTTGGTCGCCTTCACGGCAGTCGATATCCGTAACGTCTATCATACAGACATCCATGCAGATATTGCCCACATAAGGGGCTTTCTTGCCGTTCACCAGACAGTAAGCATTTCCACGCCCCAAGTGTCGGTTCAGGCCATCGGCATAACCGATAGGAATAGCGGCTATACGGGACGGACGTATCAAGTGTCCCATCCGGCTATATCCCACCGTATCTTCTTCGGGGACATCCCGAATCTGAAGTATGGTTGTCTTGAGCGTGCTGACATTATGTATAATCGAATTATCTATCGGACTCACTCCGTAAAGTCCGATACCTAGCCGTACCATGTCAAACTGTGCTCCGGGAAAACGCTCGATTCCTGCCGTATTGCAGATATGGCGTAAAATCTTATGCGAGAAAGCCGCCTGCAATTCTTGCGAGCCTTTTTCAAACAACTCGATTTGCTGCCGGGTGAAAGCGTCAAATTGAGGAGAATCACTGCCCACGAAATGAGAGAATACCGAACGGGGAATTACCGCATTCTGATTCTTCAAGCGACGGATAAGCAAGGGGATATCTTCCGCTTCAAAACCCAGCCGATGCATTCCCGTATCCAGTTTCACATGAATAGGGAAATTGGTGATTCCTTCCTTTTCTGCGGCTTTAATCAGCGCATCAAGCAAATGGAAATTATAAACTTCCGGCTCCAGTTTATAGTCAAACATCGTTTTGAACGCTGTAAGCTCCGGATCCATGATGATGATAGAGGACGTGATACCCGCTTTGCGCAGTTCGGAACCTTCATCGGCTACCGCCACAGCCAAGTAATCGACATGATGTTCCTGCAAAGTCTTGGCTATCTCGTATGAACCGGCTCCGTATGCCGACGCCTTCACCATACAGATCATTTTCGTCTCAGGATGGCGCAACATGGAGCGATAATGATTCAAGTTCTCCACCATCGCACCCAGATTTACCTCCAGTATCGTTTCATGCACTTTCAGTTCGAGTGCTTCGGACACCAGATCGAAGTTGAACACACGAGAACCCTTTATCAGAATCACTTCCGAATGAAGGGATTTGAGCAGTTCCGATTTAAGAAGCGCTTCGGTATTAGGGAAGAAATAACGTTCTATCCCGTCGTCAAAACGAGCGGCACACGAAGAGATTTCCGGCCCTACCCCTATCAATTTATCAATACCCCGACTCTGCACCAGTTGGGCTACACGCCGATAAAGCGTGGCAGTACTCTGTCCCGTTTCCAGAATATCCGACAGAATCAGCGTACGTTTCAGTCCTTTCTTTTCAGAACGGCGCACCAGAAAGTCAAGAGCTATATCCAAAGAAGCCAGATCCGAATTATAGCTATCATTAATCAATAGGCAGTTATTCTTTCCCTCTTTCACTTCAAGGCGCATGGCAATCGGTTCAAGGCGTGCCATGCGTTCCGTTATCTGATCGGCGGGAGTCATCAAGTAAAGACAGGCAGCCAAGCAGTTTAGTACGTTTTCGATAGAAGCGTCGTCGATGAAAGGAATGCAGAAAGTGTTATCCATATTCAGATAACGGTAAGCGATAACGGTATGGTCTTCTTTCTTTGTCACACGACTGATGTACAACGGACGTTCAATATCCATACGGCTCCAGGCAATCTCACGTGCGGTCAGCATTGATTTCGCCACACAATTGCTAATCAACTCATTATCACCATCATAAATCACGACATCACAATCTTTGAAAAGGGTTAGCTTTTCCATGCACTTCTCCTGCAATGAGAAGAAGTTTTCCTGATGAGCACCACCGATATTCGTCAGAATACCGATAGAAGGCTTTATCATCCGTTTCAATGCCCCCATCTCCCCCATCTCAGAAATACCTGCCTCGAAAATTCCCAATTCTGCTTCTTCGGAAAGTTGCCACACAGACAATGGAACACCAATCTGCGAATTATAACTACGCGGAGAACGGACGATACAACGGTCCGGACTCAGCAATTGGTGCAACCACTCTTTCACAATGGTTTTTCCATTGCTTCCGGTGATACCGATTACAGGAATATTAAACCTCTCCCGATGTACCTCAGCCAGTTTCTGCAATGCTTTCAGAGGGTTCGGAACGATGAGGAAATTGAGAATGGAGGGGAAATTGAGAGTCGAGGAGAAATTGAGAGTTGAGAGTTGAGAATTGAGAATTGGCTGCGCATCATCACCCTGCATAGCACTCTCAATTCTCAACTCTCCATTCTCAACTTGTTTAAACTCTTCCTCTGAGACCACAAAGTTTCGGACACCCCGGGCGTACAGTTCGGGGATGTAGCGGACTCCACTATTGCGTTTGGTGGTTAATGCAAAGAAAAGGGTTTCTTCCGGAAAACTCAGGGAACGGCTATCTGTTAAGAGCCAATCGATAGTCGCTTCATATTCACCCACACGGCGGGCGCCGATACTTTGGGCTATGGATTCAATCGCGTATGACATAGTTCTGTTTCTTTTTGAAAATCTAAGTACGGGTATTTTCTGATAAGTCGTTCTATTTTTAACACTATTTGTCCTAAAAAGCGTTGATACGCTTCGGACTCGGGATGAAAGGGCTTGTGCGCCAAGTCCCGGCGAATGTCTTCTACTTCGCGGATAACCTGCTTTGTTTCAGCGGAAAAGAAGGTTTCGGAAAAGCGCTCCCAAAGGTAACGGACCGCCAACGGAGACGGATGCAACATATCATCCGCATAGAAGCGATAATCACGTAATTCATCCAATACGATTTCATAAGAGGGGAAGTAGAAAACTTGTTCCGGGAACAATTGCTGCAACCGGTCGATGGCCAGTAACAAAGTAGATTTACTCAATTGGTTGGCATGCATTCCATCCCGGATATGACGGATGGGACTGACTGTAAACAAGAATTTCAAAGTTGCATTGCAAGCAGCCATATCGGTAATCAATGAAGTGTATTCATCTACTATTTCATCCACAGACAAAAGTCGGCGATTAAAATCATTCTCCGGTAATTTGTGACAATTGGAGACTACCTTTCCTGTCTCTTTTGCTTCATAAACATAGGCTGTTCCGAAAGTCAACATCAGCCAATCAAGCTTCGGCACAGTCTGATGGGCTTGCAGCAAACGGGCATTGATATTCTGCAACGTAACCTCCGGAATAGTAGCCGAAAAAGAGCCATGATGCATAGTACTATGCCACACCCCTCTATAAGTAAACAAATCTTTCTCCGTATATTCTTTCTTTGTAATAATCTCTTTCAAAGCTGAGGATATGGACAAAGGATTATACAGAATTCCGAAAGGATTCAAATCCAGTTGAAACTTGGCCTCTGTCAAGAAAGTTCCCATATTCTCAGCAAAACAAGATCCCATCAAAAGAATAGGAGATATATGGCTGATAGACGGTAGTCCGACCGGCAATTCCACTGATGTTTGAAAGTTCATCATGATTTTCCTACATTTTATTACGTTTCGTGGGCAAAAGTATACTTTCTTTTCGTATTTTTGCGCTAAATTTCCTCGAATCATGAAGAATGAACCGATATATAACTTGCTAAATGCTATTAATTACCCCGAAGACCTACGAAAACTAGACGTAGACCAACTGCCGGAAGTATGCGATGAACTAAGGCAAGACATTATTAAAGAGCTCTGCTGCAACCCGGGACATTTTGCTGCCAGTCTGGGGACGGTGGAATTGACTGTAGCCTTACACTATGTCTACAATACGCCATACGACCGTATTGTATGGGATGTGGGACATCAGGCGTACGGCCACAAAATTCTGACAGGGCGGCGCGAGGCTTTTTCCACGAACCGCAAATTTGGGGGAATCCGCCCTTTCCCGTCACCGGAAGAAAGTGAATATGATACTTTCACTTGCGGACATGCTTCCAATTCCATCTCCGCAGCTCTCGGTATGGCTGTAGCCGCTGCCCGGAAAGGAGAAACCCAACGTCATGTCGTAGCCATCATCGGTGATGGTTCGATGAGTGGCGGACTGGCTTTTGAAGGACTTAACAACGCATCTACTACGCCTAATAACCTGCTGATTATCCTGAATGACAACGATATGGCAATTGACCGTAGCGTGGGAGGAATGAAACAATATCTTTTCAATCTGACAACCTCCAACCGTTACAACCAATTGCGTTTCAAACTTTCACGGATGTTGTTCAAGCTCGGTATTCTGAATGAAGAACGCCGCAAAGCGCTGATACGTTTCGGCAATAGCTTGAAATCGATAGCTGCCCAGCAACAGAATATTTTCGAAGGGATGAATATCCGTTACTTCGGTCCGATAGACGGGCACGACGTGAAGAACCTAGCCCGGGTGTTGCATGATATTAAAGATTTGCAAGGTCCCAAAATCCTTCATCTGCACACAATCAAAGGAAAAGGATTTGCACCGGCGGAAAAACACGCTACCGAATGGCATGCTCCGGGCAAGTTCGATCCTGTCACCGGCGAACGTTTCATAGCCAACACGGAGGGAATGCCTCCTCTCTTTCAGGAGGTATTCGGTCATACCCTAGTGGAGCTTGCAGAAGCTAATCCAAAGATTGTCGGTGTGACCCCCGCCATGCCCAGCGGTTGTTCGATGAATATTCTTATGGAGAAAATGCCCGAACGCGCGTTCGATGTCGGTATCGCCGAAGGACACGCCGTTACCTTCTCCGGAGGAATGGCTAAAGACGGGATGTTGCCATTCTGCAATATCTATTCCTCGTTTATGCAACGGGCGTATGATAATATGATTCATGATGTAGCCATACAAAATCTTCCCGTTATATTGTGTCTCGACCGTGCCGGACTTGTCGGCGAAGACGGTCCGACTCATCACGGAGCTTTCGATATGGCTTATTTGCGTCCGATACCCAACCTGACCATCTCCTCCCCAATGGATGAACATGAATTGCGCCGATTGATGTACACAGCACAACTGCCGGATAAAGGTCCGTTTGTGATCCGTTATCCGCGAGGACGCGGGGTAGTGGTTGACTGGAAATGTCCGTTGGAAGAAATCCCGGTAGGAAAAGGCCGGAAACTGAAAGATGGTGACGACCTTGCGGTTATAACAATCGGCCCGATAGGCAACACTGCCGCCCGCGCCATTTCCCGTGCTGAATCGGAACCAGGCAAGTCTATCGCCCATTACGACTTACGTTTTCTGAAGCCTTTGGATGAAGAGCTATTACATGAAATCGGACGGAAACATCAACGTATCCTCACCATCGAGGATGGTATCGTCAAAGGTGGCATGGGTAGTGCGATTCTTGAATTTATGGCCGACAATGAATATAAGCCGACCGTAAAACGTATCGGTATTCCTAATATATTTGTGGAACATGGTTCAGTTGCAGAGCTGTATCATTTATGCGGTATGGACGAGGAAGGTATTCTGACTAAAATAAAAGAATTTATCAACTGACATGAAGATCATTATTGCCGGTGCCGGCAACGTAGGCACCCATTTGGCCAAATTGTTATCGCGCGAAAAGCAAGATATTATCTTAATGGATGATGACGAAGAGAAGCTAAGCGCTCTCAGCTCTAATTTCGACTTACTGACAGTTGCCGCCTCTCCTTCTTCCATTTCCGGACTAAAAGAGGTGGGTGTCAAAGAGGCCGATCTGTTTATCGCAGTCACTCCGGATGAGAGCCGCAATATGACTGCCTGTATGCTGGCTACCAACTTGGGAGCAAAGAAGACAGTAGCGCGTATCGACAACTACGAATATCTTCTGCCTAAAAACAAAGAGTTCTTCCAGAAACTGGGAGTAGATTCATTGATCTATCCGGAAATGTTGGCTGCTAAAGAGATCGTATCTTCCATGCGTATGAGCTGGGTACGTCAATGGTGGGAGTTTTGCGGAGGAGCACTCGTGCTGATCGGTACAAAGATGCGTAAGAAAGCGGAAATTCTAAATATTCCCCTACATCAGTTAGGTGGTCCCACCATTCCATATCACGTAGTAGCCATCAAACGTGGAACGGAAACCATTATCCCGCGCGGAGATGACGTAATCAAACTAAATGATATTGTTTACTTCACTACTACCCGCAAATATATTCCTTATATACGTAAGATAGCCGGGAAAGAGGATTATGCCGACGTACGTAATGTAATGATTATGGGTGGAAGCCGCATCGCTGTCCGTACCGCCCAATATGTGCCGGACTATATGCAGGTGAAAATCGTCGATAATGATATCAACCGTTGCAACCGACTGACCGAATTATTGGATGACAAGACGATGATTATCAACGGGGACGGCCGTGACATGGATCTTCTTATTGAAGAAGGGCTGAAAAACACAGAAGCCTTCGTTGCCCTGACCGGGAATTCCGAAACCAACATCCTTGCCTGTCTCGCCGCCAAACGCATGGGAGTGGAAAAAACAGTTGCGGAGGTGGAGAATATCGACTATATCGGCATGGCGGAAAGTCTCGACATCGGCACGGTTATCAATAAAAAAATGATCGCCGCCAGCCACATCTACCAGATGATGCTGGATGCTGATGTGTCTAATGTAAAATGCCTGACATTCGCCAATGCGGATGTTGCAGAGTTTACCGTTCCCGCCGGAGCTAAGATAACCAAGCATTTGATCAAAGACTTAGGGCTCCCGAAAGGAACTACCATCGGAGGTATGATCCGTAATGGAGAGGGAATACTGGTAACCGGCGATACGTTGGTTCAACCGGGTGACCACGTAGTGGTGTTCTGCCTGAGTATGATGATTAAGAAAATTGAGAAGTTCTTTCATTAAGTTCTTTAATTAGATAGATAGTAAGTATCAGGTAATTGTTATGATTAACTCGAAGATGATATTCCGGATTCTGGGCTTTCTGCTTCTGATAGAAACAGCCATGTTACTATGCTGCGGAGGTGTCTCGCTCTTCTATGAAGAAGGGGATTTAAAAAGTTTCCTAATCTCATCAGCTCTTTCTGCCGGTATAGGCATTGTATTGCTCGCCATCGGCAAAGGGGCGGAAAAATCACTCAACCGACGTGACGGATATGTCATTGTCAGTGTGGCGTGGGTTACATTTTCCCTTTTCGGGATGTTACCTTATTATATAGGAGGATATATTCCCAATGTCGCCGACGCATTCTTCGAGACAATGTCCGGATTCAGCAGTACCGGTGCCACTATCTTGAACAATATCGAATCAATGCCTCACGGAATCCTATTCTGGCGTGCAATGACGCAATGGATAGGTGGTTTGGGAATTGTATTCTTCACCATTGCCGTCCTACCGATTTTCGGTGTGGGAGGTATCCAGGTATTTGCAGCGGAAGCCAGCGGACCGACGCACGACAAAGTGCATCCCCGTATTGGTGTCACCGCCAAATGGATATGGGGAATCTATGCCGGAATGACGGGAACTCTGATTATATTACTGACAGTGGGAGGCATGAGCATATTTGACAGTGTATGTCATGCTTTCACAACAACCAGTACAGGTGGCTTTTCCACCAAACAGGCCAGTATCGAGTATTACCATTCGCCTTATATAGATTATGTAATCTCTATTTTCATGTTCCTTTCAGGTATCAACTTTACGTTGCTACTGCTCATGTTCAATGGTAAAATAAAGAAATTTATCCATGATGCGGAACTGAAATTCTATTTCCTATGCGTATCTTTCTTCACCATATTCATTGCAGTCTGGCTCTATCAGACCTCTTCGATGGGCGTGGAAGAAGCATTCCGCAAATCCCTCTTTCAGGTTATTTCACTACAGACTTCGACAGGATTCGCCACAGCCGACTATATGCTCTGGCCTTCTATTCTTTGGGGGTGTCTCCTTATCGTAATGATCATCGGAGCCTGCGCAGGCAGTACAACCGGAGGTATCAAATGTATCCGCATGGTGATCCTCTTCAAGGTAGTAAAAAATGAATTCAAACATATCCTGCATCCCAATGCCGTACTTCCGGTACGGGTGAACAAACAGGTTATCTCCCCTTCCATCCAATCCACAGTATTGGCCTTCACCTTTTTGTACGCGGTAATTTCTATTATCAGCATACTCATTATGATGGGCTTTGGAGTCGGTTTTCTGGAGTCAGTGGGAACAGTTATCTCAAGTATGGGCAATATGGGACCGGGACTTGGCACGTGTGGTCCGGCTTTCTCATGGAGTGAATTGCCCGATGCAGCCAAATGGCTGCTTTCCTTCCTAATGCTGTTGGGGCGTCTGGAATTATTTACGGTATTATTGCTTTTCACTTCCGACTTTTGGAAGAAGAACTAAACAAAGATTGATATAAATTAATCGGAGTGCTAAAAAAACCTTTTTTGCTACCCCGACTTTGCAAAAAGTATAAATATTAGTTCTATATTTGCAGCCATTAAAAGAGAAAGATGAAACAAAGCTTAAAATTCGGACTACTTTTGGTACTGGCTTTGCTCATTCATTGCGCTACAGACGGGGCAATGGAAAACAATTGCAAAGCTTCCTCCCCGACTTATCGGCAGGAGAAGTGCTATGTATCTCAGGACCGTCCGGTACATAATGCTTTGGAACGCCTTTACCATCTTTATTCCACCCAATCTTGCGATATGAGTCATACGGACGTCGCACATGTTCCGGCAGATAAAAGTATACTGTTACTGATCACTTACTTCTGCGAGCATTATAAATTCCAAAGTCCGCCTCCCTCATCTTCGCTTCACTCTTCCGAATATTTCTACGATCCTATCTCCTATTATATATATGGGTTAAGAAAGATTGTGGTTTAGCCGACGGTACAGTCGACACTTTCATTCGTCATCTCTTACAGTTGGTTTTATCCCCCAGAGGGTGGACAAACTAATTGTTTATTTCTATATAATATTCAATCTAAACAGCTATTGAATTATGAATTTTACATTTTTAGTTGTTGTTTTACTGACAGCGCTTGCTTTTGTCGGTGTGGTGATAGCTCTTTCACGCGCTATCTCTCCCCGTTCGTACAACGCACAAAAATTCGAGGCTTACGAATGCGGTATCCCGACACGTGGTAAATCATGGATGCAGTTCCGTGTGGGCTATTACCTGTTTGCCATCCTGTTCCTGATGTTCGACGTTGAAACAGCTTTTCTGTTTCCATGGGCAGTGGTCATGCAAGATTTAGGCCCGCAGGGACTTGTTAGTATTCTCTTCTTCTTTATTATCTTAGTTCTGGGCCTTGCGTATGCCTGGAGGAAAGGAGCTTTGGAATGGAAATAACCAAAAAGCCAAAAATAAAATCAATTCCTTATGAGGAGTTCATTGACAATGAATCATTGGAAAAGTTGGTCAAAGAGCTCAATGCCGGAGGGGCAAACGTCGCTCTCGGAGTTCTTGACGACTTCATCAACTGGGGACGCAGCAATTCACTGTGGCCGCTTACTTTTGCAACCAGTTGTTGCGGTATCGAATTTATGGCACTGGGTGCCGCCCGTTATGACATGGCCCGCTTCGGGTTTGAAGTAGCCCGTGCCAGTCCGCGCCAGGCTGATATGATTATGGTATGTGGAACAATCACTAATAAGATGGCTCCGGTATTGAAACGACTGTACGATCAAATGCCCGATCCGAAGTATGTAATTGCTGTAGGTGGATGCGCTGTTAGCGGAGGTCCTTTCAAGAAATCCTATCATGTGGTGAATGGAGTAGACAAGATTCTCCCGGTCGATGTATACATTCCCGGATGCCCGCCACGTCCCGAAGCTTTCTATTATGGCATGATGCAATTGCAACGCAAAGTGAAAATAGAACGATTCTTTGGTGGAGTGAACAGAAAAGAGAAGAAGCCGGACTATTTAAATAATGAAGAATAAGGTATTAAAAAGAATTTATGCAAGAAATACAATTTATAGCCCCTGCAGCATTACACGACGAGATGTTGCGCTTGCGAAATGAGAAGCAGATGGACTTTCTCGAAAGCCTTACCGGTATGGACTGGGGAGTGGCAGATGAGAAAGACGCTCCGGAGAAGCTCCGTGGATTAGGCGTAGTCTATCATTTGGAATCTACCGTTACGGGCGAACGGATAGCACTGAAAACTGCGACAACCAATCGTGAACAACCGGAAATCCCGTCCGTCAGCGATATATGGAAAATAGCCGACTTCTATGAACGGGAAGTTTTCGATTACTATGGTATCACCTTTATAGGTCATCCTGATATGCGCCGTCTTTACCTGCGCAATGACTGGGTAGGTCATCCGATGCGCAAAGACAATGATCCAGAAAAAGACAACCCGCTCTGCATGACCAATGAGGAGACGTTCGATACAACTCAAGAAATCGAGCTGAACCCTGACGGAACAATTAAAAACAAAGAAACCAGACTTTTCGGGGAAGAAGAATATGTGGTCAACATCGGTCCGCAGCACCCTGCTACACATGGTGTTATGCGTTTCCGTGTTTCACTAGAAGGTGAGATCATCCGTAAGATTGACGCCAACTGCGGTTATATCCATCGGGGTATCGAAAAGATGAATGAAAGCCTTACTTATCCGCAAACACTGGCCTTGACAGACCGTCTTGACTATTTGGGTGCGCATCAGAATCGCCACGCATTATGTATGTGTATTGAGAAAGCGATGGGGATCGAAGTAAGTGAACGTGTGCAATATATCCGCACGATCATGGACGAATTGCAACGTATTGATTCTCACTTGTTATTCTACTCCTGTCTGGCTATGGACTTAGGAGCCTTGACAGCTTTCTTCTATGGATTCCGCGACCGCGAAAAGATCCTTGATATTTTTGAAGAGACTTGTGGCGGACGTTTGATTATGAACTATAATACGATTGGCGGTGTACAGGCCGACCTTCATCCTAACTTCGTCAAACGAGTAAAAGAGTTCATTCCTTATTTAAGAGGAGTTATCCACGAATACCACGATATATTTACAGGCAATATCATTGCACAAAGCCGTATGAAAGGTGTCGGTGTATTGAGTCGTGAAGATGCGATTTCTTTTGGTTGTACGGGAGGTACGGGTCGCGCTTCAGGATGGGCCTGCGATGTACGCAAACGAATGCCATACGGTGTATATGACAAAGTGGATTTCAAGGAAATCATTTATACGGAAGGCGACTGTTTTGCCCGTTATCTGGTACGTATGGACGAAATCATGGAAAGCCTGAATATCATCGAGCAATTGATAGACAATATTCCCGAAGGGCCTTATCAGGAAAAGATGAAACCCATCATCCGCGTTCCTGAAGGAAGTTATTATGCCGCTGTGGAAGGAAGTCGCGGTGAGTTCGGCGTATTCCTCGAAAGCCAAGGTGACAAAACCCCTTATCGTCTCCACTACCGTTCTACCGGTTTGCCGCTTGTTGCAGCGATAGACACGATTTGTCGGGGAGCCAAGATAGCCGATTTGATCGCTATTGGCGGAACAATAGACTACGTAGTTCCGGATATAGACCGGTAATCACTAACCACTAAAACACTAAAAAATGTTCGACTTTAGTATAGTAACAAACTGGATACATGAGCTACTCCTCTCCGTCATGCCGGAAGGATTGGCCATCTTTATAGAATGTGTGGCTGTCGGTGTGTGCCTTGTTGCATTGTACGCCATCCTCGCCATCATCCTAATCTACATGGAACGTAAGGTTTGCGGTTTCTTCCAATGCCGTCTCGGTCCGAACCGTGTCGGTAAATGGGGTTCTATCCAAGTGGTATGCGACGTACTGAAAATGCTGACAAAGGAAATCTTCATGCCGAAAGGCGCCGATCATTTCCTCTACAACCTTGCTCCATTTATGGTAATTATCGCTTCATTCCTCACTTTCGCCTGCATTCCTTTCAACAAGGGAGCGGCAATTCTGAATTTCAATGTAGGTGTATTCTTCCTGCTGGCTGCTTCCAGTATCGGTGTGGTCGGTATTTTGCTCGCCGGATGGGGTAGTAACAATAAGTTCTCTCTGATTGGCGCCATGCGAAGCGGAGCGCAAATTATCAGTTATGAACTTTCCGTCGGCATGAGTATCATGACGATGGTAGTACTGATGGGAACCATGCAATTCTCTGAGATTGTGGAAGGACAAGCCAACGGATGGTTTATCTTCAAAGGACATATTCCTGCCGTGATTGCCTTTATCATCTACCTGATTGCCGGAAACGCTGAATGTAACCGTGGTCCGTTCGACCTTCCCGAAGCGGAAAGTGAGCTGACAGCCGGATACCACACCGAATATTCCGGTATGGGTTTCGGTTTCTTCTACTTGGCGGAATACCTGAATCTGTTTATCGTAGCCAGCGTTGCCGCCACTATCTTTTTAGGAGGATGGATGCCGTTGCACATTGTCGGGCTGGATGGATTCAATGCCGTGATGGATTATATTCCCGGTTTCATCTGGTTCTTCGGTAAGGCATTCTTTGTAGTATTCCTGCTGATGTGGATCAAATGGACTTTCCCACGTTTGCGTATCGACCAGATTCTGAATCTGGAATGGAAATATCTGGTTCCTATCTCTATGGTAAACCTATTATTAATGGCATGTTGCGTAGCCTTCGGCCTCCACTTTTGATTAGATTATGGAATATAAAGATAAAAAATATACGTACTTAGGTGGTCTGGTGCATGGCATCAGTACACTGGCAACGGGTATGAAAACCAGTATCAAGGTGTACTTCCGCAAGAAAGTGACCGAGCAATATCCCGAGAACCGTAAGGAACTGAAAATGTTTGACCGGTTCCGCGGAACACTGAATATGCCCCACAATGAGAATAATGAACATCGCTGCGTAGCTTGTGGATTGTGCCAGATGGCTTGTCCGAATGACACTATCAAAGTGACCGGCGAAACAATCGAAACGGAAGACGGCAAAAAGAAGAAAATCCTGGCTAAATACGAATATGACTTAGGATCTTGCATCTTCTGCCAACTTTGTGTGAATGCGTGTCCGCATGATGCCATCACGTTCGACCAGAACTTCGAACACGCAGTATTCGACCGGACGAAGCTCGTCTTGCAACTGAACCGTCCCGGCAGTAAAGTAATAGAAAAGAAAAAAGAAGTATAGATATGGGATCAACACTTGAAACAGTAGTATTCTACTTTTTGGCAGCATTTATTATTGCTATGTCCATCATGACGGTGACTACCCAACGCATTGTCCGCTCGGCTACTTACCTGCTCTTCGTGCTTTTCGGCACGGCGGGTATCTACTTCTTGCTGGGCTACACCTTTCTGGGCTCTGTCCAGATTATGGTTTACGCCGGTGGTATCGTTGTGCTTTATGTATTCTCCATCCTGCTGACCAGTGGAGAGGGTGACCGTGCCGAAAGGCTGAAACGAAGCAGGTTCCTGGCAGGACTCTTTACAATGATTGCCGGTCTGGCGATAATCCTGTTCATCACGCTGAAGCACAACTTCATGCAGACAGCCAATCTTGCCCCGCAGGAGATAAACATCCATACGATCGGACACGCTTTGCTGAGTAGCGACAAGTACGGTTATGTACTGCCTTTCGAAGCAGTCAGTATCTTATTGCTGGCCTGTATCATCGGTGGAATCATGATCGCCCGCAAACGTTAATCATTAATCACTAAAAAACGAATCACTGATATGATACACATGGAATATTATCTGGTGGTCTCTACCATCATGATGTTTGCAGGAATCTATGGATTCTTTACCCGCCGCAACACACTGGCTATCCTGATTTCCGTAGAGTTGATGCTAAACGCTACAGATATCAACTTCGCCGTGTTCAACCGTTTCCTCTTTCCGGGAGGAATGGAGGGCTATTTCTTTGCATTGTTTTCCATCGCCATCTCGGCTGCGGAAACCGCAATAGCCATCGCGATTATGATTAACATTTACCGTAACCTCCGAAGCATCCAGGTACGCAATCTGGACGACTTGAAATGGTAAGTATAAGTAATAATAACTCAAGTAATTAAAATAAACTGTATGGAACTAACAATTCTAATACTCCTTCTTCCTTTTTTCTCCTTTCTCCTATTGGGAATCGGGGGAAAATGGATGTCACACCGGACGGCAGGTGCCATCGGTACGTTGGTACTGGGAGCGGTAGCAATACTGTCTTACGTGACTGCTTTCCAATATTTCTCAGCCCCGCGACTGGAAGACGGAACATTTGCCACATTGATACCTTATAATTTCACGTGGCTACCTTTTACAGAGACGTTACATTTCGATTTGGGCATTCTGCTCGATCCTATATCCGTAATGATGCTGATTGTCATCTCTACCGTGTCGCTAATGGTACACATCTACTCCTTCGGTTACATGAAAGGCGAGATCGGTTTTCAACGTTATTACGCTTTCCTTTCCCTGTTCACCATGTCAATGCTGGGATTGGTAGTAGCTACAAACATTTTCCAGATGTATCTTTTCTGGGAGTTAGTGGGCGTAAGCTCTTATCTATTAATCGGATTCTACTATACAAAACCTGCTGCAATCTCCGCCTCCAAGAAAGCGTTTATTGTCACTCGTTTTGCAGACTTAGGGTTCCTCATCGGTATCCTGATTTACGGATATTACGGAGGAACGTTCGGTTTTACTCCGGATACGGTATCGCTGGTTAGCGGCGGAGCGGCCATGCTTCCATTAGCTCTCGGATTAATGTTCGTAGGTGGTGCCGGAAAGAGTGCGATGTTCCCGCTACATATCTGGTTGCCGGATGCAATGGAAGGTCCTACTCCTGTCAGCGCCTTGATTCATGCGGCTACGATGGTAGTTGCCGGAGTCTATCTGGTGGCACGTATGTTTCCGCTCTTCATCGAATATGCTCCGAATACGTTGCACATGGTTGCCTGGGTAGGTGCAATCACCGCCTTTTATGCAGCAAGTGTAGCCTGTGTACAATCGGATATCAAACGTGTACTCGCATTCTCTACTATCTCGCAGATTGGTTTTATGATGGTGGCTTTAGGAGTTTGTACATCAATGAATCCTCATGAAGGCGGTTTGGGATACATGGCATCCATGTTCCACCTTTTCACGCACGCCATGTTCAAGGCGTTGCTCTTCCTCGGTGCCGGTAGCATTATCCATGCGGTACACTCCAATGAGATGTCGGCCATGGGCGGATTACGCAAATATATGCCGATTACCCATTGGACATTCCTGATTGCTTGTCTCGCCATTGCGGGTATCCCCCCATTCTCGGGTTTCTTCTCGAAAGATGAGATTCTGGCAGCTTGCTTCCAATACAGCCCTGTAATGGGTTGGGTGATGACGGTAATCGCCGCTATGACCGCTTTCTATATGTTCCGCCTTTACTACGGTATCTTCTGGGGAAAAGAGAACAAAGAACTTCATGCGCATCACACTCCCCATGAAAGTCCGTTGGCTATGACTTTCCCATTGATGTTTTTGGCAGCAGTGACTTGTGGAGCCGGATTTATTCCTTTCGGACACTTTATCAGTTCCAACGGTGAATCCTACTCCATTCATCTTGCCCCGTCAGTGGCTATCACAAGTGTTGTTATCGCGATTATTTCCATTGCCATCGCGACCTGGATGTATAAGAACGCCAAACAGCCTGTCGCCGATTCGCTGGCTAAACAGTTCAAGGGATTGCATAAGGCTGCCTATCACCGTTTCTATATTGACGAGATATACCAGTTCATTACGCATAAGATTATTTTCCGTTGCATCTCTACTCCTATCGCATGGTGGGACCGTCATGTCGTAGACGGATTCTTCGACTTCCTGGCATGGGCGACGAATGCGACAAGCGACGAGATTCGCGGCTTACAGAGCGGTCAGGTACAACAATATGCGTATGTGTTCCTTTGCGGTGCACTGGCACTTATTCTGCTGCTGGTTCTCTAAACAAGTAATAGTAAATCTTTAAACAGTAAATCATAAAGATGAATTTCTTATCAATATTCGTACTTATCCCCCTCTTGATGTTGGCCGGACTTTGGGCGGCACGAGGAATTAAAGCTATCCGGGGGGTTATGGTTACGGGCGCATCAGCGCTTCTGATAGCCTCTGTCGTACTTACATTCATGTATTTGGGAGAGCGTAGCGCCGGAAACACGGCGGAAATGCTTTTCCGTGCAGACACACTATGGTACGCACCGCTTCATATCTCCTACTCGGTAGGCGTAGACGGCATCTCGGTAGCTATGCTGTTACTGTCCGCCATCATCGTATTTACCGGCACATTCGCTTCCTGGCGTTTACAACCGTTGACCAAAGAATATTTCCTTTGGTTCACGCTGTTGTCGATGGGAGTGTTCGGATTCTTTATATCCGTAGACCTGTTCACCATGTTTATGTTCTACGAAATAGCCTTGATACCTATGTATCTGCTGATTGGCGTATGGGGCTCGGGACGTAAGGAATATGCAGCGATGAAGCTGACACTTATGCTGATGGGCGGTTCCGCTTTCCTGCTGATCGGTATTCTCGGAATCTATTTCGGTGCAGGAGCCACTACCATGAACCTTCTCGAAATCGCACAGTTGCACAACATACCTTTTGCACAACAATGTATCTGGTTCCCGCTGACATTTCTCGGTTTCGGCGTGCTGGGCGCTCTTTTCCCCTTCCACACATGGAGTCCCGACGGTCATGCCTCCGCCCCGACAGCAGTTTCCATGCTTCATGCCGGAGTGCTGATGAAATTAGGAGGTTATGGTTGCTTCCGTATCGCCATGTATCTAATGCCGGAAGCCGCTAACGAACTTTCCTGGATATTCCTGATACTGACCGGTATCTCTGTCGTTTACGGAGCTTTCTCCGCTTGTGTACAGACTGACTTGAAATATATCAACGCATACTCTTCCGTATCCCATTGCGGATTAGTTCTTTTCGCAATCCTCATGCTGAACCAGACAGCAGCCACGGGCGCTATCCTCCAAATGTTGTCGCACGGACTGATGACAGCATTGTTCTTTGCGCTTATCGGTATGATTTACGGACGTACCCACACCCGTGACGTACACGAGCTTGCCGGTTTGATGAAGATCATGCCTTTCCTGAGTGTATGTTATGTCATTGCCGGTCTTGCCAATCTCGGTCTGCCGGGATTGAGCGGTTTTATTGCCGAGATGACCATCTTTGTCGGATCTTTCCAAGATAATGATGTATTCCACCGCACACTGACCATTATAGCCTGCTCCTCCATCGTAATTACAGCAGTCTATATCTTGCGTCTGGTAGGTAAGATTCTGTACGGGACCTGCACCAACAAGCATCACCTCGAACTGACCGATGCAACTTGGGACGAGCGTGTAGCCGTTATCTGCCTCATCGTTTGTGTAGCTGGACTGGGTATGGCTCCTTTCTGGGTAAGCCACATGATTGGTGAAAGTGTATTGCCCGTTGTCTCACAACTGATACCCTAGCTCTTTTATTTTTAATCTCTAATTTAATTGATAAAGATGGATTATTCACAATTTCTACATATGCGAGAAGAGCTGTCGCTCGTCGTAGTTCTGTTGCTACTGTTTCTAGCCGACCTCTTCATGAGCCCGGATGCGCACAAGAACGATGGAAAGGCACGACTGAATACAATGTTTCCCGTCATTCTGATGGCTATCCATACGGCTATCAACCTGATACCGGGTACCGCTGCCGACATTTTCGGCGGTATGTACCACTATGTGCCCATGCATACAGTCATTAAGTCAATCCTGAACGTAGGTACATTAATCGTCTTTTTGATGGCGCACGAATGGATGAAGCGTGAAGACACTTCATTCAAGCAAGGAGAGTTCTATGTACTCACTCTCTCTACTCTGTTCGGTATGTATCTCATGATTTCCGCCGGACACTTCCTGATGTTCTTCATCGGACTGGAGACTGCTTCTGTTCCCATGGCAGCTTTGATTGCCTTCGATAAATACCGTCACAACTCCGCCGAAGCAGGAGCCAAGTATATTCTTACCGCACTCTTCTCCAGCGCATTGCTGTTGTTCGGTTTATCTATGATTTACGGTTCTGCCGGAACCTTGTATTTCGATGACCTTCCCGCCCATATTGACGGAAACCCGTTACAGATTATGGCATTTGTATTCTTCTTTACGGGTATGGCATTCAAGTTATCGCTCGTTCCGTTCCATCTTTGGACGGCAGACGTTTACGAAGGAGCCCCGAGTACGGTCACCGCTTACTTGAGTGTTGTATCCAAAGGATCGGCGGCATTTGTATTGCTGACTATCCTCATCAAGGTATTTGCTCCTATGATAAACGATTGGCAGGAAGTGCTCTATTGGGTAACGATAGCTTCCATCACCATCGCGAATATATTCGCTATCCGCCAACAGAACCTGAAACGTCTGATGGCATTTTCCAGTATCTCGCAGGCAGGATATATCATGCTTGGTGTAATCGGTGGCACGGCACAGGGAATGACAGCCCTAGTATATTATGTACTTGTATATGCAGCCGCCAATCTCGGTGTATTTGCCGTAATCACTATTGTGGCATTGCGCAGCCAGAAGTTCACCCTGGAAGATTATGCGGGACTTTATAAAACGAATCCGAAGATCGCCCTCCTGATGACCCTTTCTTTGTTCTCATTAGCAGGCATTCCTCCATTTGCCGGATTCTTCTCCAAGTTCTTTATCTTCATGGCGGCCTTCGATGCAGGTTTCCATTTGTTGGTGTTTATAGCATTGGTCAATACAGTAATTTCACTGTATTACTACCTGCTGATCGTGAAAGCGATGTATATCACCCCGTCCGAAAACCCGATTCCGACTTTCCGCAGTGACCGATGCACAAAGTGGGGACTGGCACTCTGTACGCTGGGCATCATCGGACTAGGTATCGCAAGCGTTGTATATCAGTCTATCGACAAACTGGCATTTGGAATCTAAACAAAAAAGCGTATGTCACTTTGAAGTGACATACGCTTTTTTGTTTAGATTTGTTATCTTTTACTGAAGACTTTCTTCCGTCATGACCACTCCAGGAATCGTAAACCAGAAACGCGATCCCTTACCTTTTTCGGAGTCAACGCCAATATGTCCACCCAATTGTTCCACAATACTTTGGCAAATAGAAAGTCCTAATCCCGTGCCATGCACAAAAGAATTAAGCTTTACAAAACGCTCAAAGATGTGCGGTAATTGTTCCTTCTCTATTCCTATCCCCGTATCCTGAACATAGAACTCCAATCCTTCATCTTTCAACACATATCCCACACGGATACTGCCCTCTGAAGTAAACTTAATCGCATTGTTCACAAAATTGGATATCACCTGATATATACGGTTACGGTCACTAGTAATATGGCAAATAGAAAAATTTGGTTCGAATACTAACTTTACATTCTCTTTCGTTTTCATCTGCATAGAACGGACCAGATCTTCACACAGCAGATTCACATCCACATCTCCATGCGAAAATTCAAATGTCCCTGCCTCAATTTTGGAAAGGTCGAGAATATCTGATATTAACTGTAACAGCAAATCATTATTTTCCCGCACGATCTTCATATACTCTCTCCGTTCTTCTATATCCGCAGTTTCCACCAATAAATCGGAAAAGCCTACGATAGCATTCAGAGGCGTACGGATTTCATGGCTCATATTGGCAAGGAAAGCACTTTTCAGACGGTCCATCATCTCCGCCTTATCACGTGCATGAATCAGTTCAGCCTCCGTCTCTTTCAGTTTCGTTATATCATAATTGATACCAATGATTTCGATTTCACCCTCTTCCGGTTTATATTGGGTTACCATCACATTCGTATTTACCCAGTTCCACTCATTTTCCGTTCTGGGACGAAGAATACGCATTTCCCCTTGAAAATGTTTTCTTTTCCCGACTTTGACTTCTTTATAGAAATCAAGCAGACCTTTGCGGTCTTCCGGATGCATTTTACGATAGACTCCTACTACATCACTTAATGCAATGTCTTCCTCTTCCCCCATATTTTTATACCATTGCTTGATGGCATATCCCTTCCGATTCAGAAGATTTAATTTCGCATAACCAACTTTTGCAAAATCGGATATCATCAAAAAGAAATTTTCAAAATCACGAATACGGTTCATTGCATCAATACGTTCCGTATTATCAATACTAATCAGAATATACCCGATAAACTCTCCCTCTCTATCGTACAGTTTAGTTACTTTCGAATACAATTCTATCACATTAGAACGCATGGTACGATAATATCCTTTAATCTGGTCGAAAGAATAATTAAGTCGGAAATCCACTAAATCCTCATTTCGTACACGATCACGAATCGTTTGCGGCACGTTCGGATTTTCAAAGAAGTTAATACCTATTACATCCTCTTTATTGGCAATTCCGAATATTTCCAAATTCTTATTGTTCAGATCAAGCAGATATCCATCCTTATCATAGATCTCTACTCCTGCCGGAATATTAGCAAATATATTTTTAAAAAGTTTCTCACTACGGTCCAATGCACGATTAGCCTCTACAGCCTCAGTTGAGTCCGTAAACAATCCTACCACCTCATCTTTCTCCGGCGAATACACAATCCAGTGAGTGTACAATCCCGTTTGAGGAAAATACTCATCCTTTTCTTTGTAAGGCTTACCATCAAGAACTTCAAGGATAAAATCCATTTTCTCTGAATGATCGGAAACCAAATCCGAAGCCAACACACCTACATATTGTTCCAAAGGTTTGCCAAAGAAATGGGAACTGATCTGGTTAGCGTCCGTTATCCGATAATCATAAGGCTTGTTGTTCTCGTCACGAAGAACAGACATACGTATATACCCCATTGGCATAAAATGGAAAAGATTACGTAAGAAAGACTGTTCATAAGTTACTTTATCTTTTGCTACGCGTAGTTCAATACAAATGCTTATAATATTTCCCAACGAAGAGAACCATTGAAAATCCTCGTTGCTCCAGTTACGATAACTATCTATCAATTCAATACCCATTCCTCCCCATACATGATCACCAGCCATCAAAGGAGTTACCATGAATGAATAGACTCCCCGTTCAGCAAATTCTCGTCTCGTTTCCGATGCTTCTTCCGGTAGTTGTTTCAACGAATTCAACACGATAGCTTTGCCAGACAGAATCTGCTGATTCCACCATTCCGACCGATCGACCGGTATGTCTTGCCAACATTGTTTTTCTGTCGACATCCCTTCGGAAACGACTTCATACGTGCAACTGCGATAAGTGTGTTCTTTATTGTACTCGAAAATATAGACACGTCCTTTTCCATTATAAAGATTCAGTATATCCTTTAAAATCTCTGTTACACATTCTTCAACTCTTTCATCCCGAAGAAAACGGTATAAAGACTGCGAAATGTAATTCTGACGGAGAAGCAAGTCATTCACACGTTTCAGAGCTTTCTTCTGTTCTATCTGTTCAGGAGCCTCTACGCGTTGAATCACTCCAAAAGATTTGTCTCCCCCATTAGTCCCCGTTCCTTTCTCACGGGAAGCCAAACGGGTATGCAACCAGACTTCGCCATATTTCGAATAGATGGGAAAGGTCTGTTCGTAAAAATCCTTATGGATAGAACTATTTGCCCGGAACTCATGTGCAATCTGACAACGATAATCTTCACGCACCAAGTTCAGAAAATCAGAAAATGAGATAGTATCTCCATCCAAATCCAAAAGATCACAAAGAAAGTCGGAACAAAGATAATATCCTCCCGTCAAATCCGCTTCCCACCATCCGACTTGAGCCAAAGAAGCCATTTTACGATACCGTTCGTAGTCTGTATGCATAATATTGATTTTTAAAGATACAAATATAAGAAAAATACATTACAAACAGTTATTTACAACTCAAATTTCAAGGCTGTATAAACAAAATAGTTGACAAACGGAACAATAAATGCGTACGTCGGTATCGACGCACGCATCAAACAATTGAAAAACCTCTTTAATCTTTTATTAATTCAAAGTCGGAAAAGAATAGTTTGTCCATGCAAAAACAGAAGTGTTTGCACCGGCATTAGAAGCCGACGTAGTCAGTGTGACAGTTCCCTGCCCAACGACATTCTTATCGGGATTTGTTTTATCAACATAATCCACCACTTTTTCGTTTGTATATGAGAAAGAAGAAGAAGTCGTAATATTGATAGTCACGGTGCCTCCCCCTTTTGAGTCGGTAGCGTCAACCAGGTCTTTTGCTTTCAGTGCATCAGCCGAAGTAGAAGCTACCAATGTGTTCTTGATAGTAGCAGTTGCACCACGACGCACCTTGATTACATCGTCCATTGCATTCTTCTGTCCGGTAGTCGTATTTCCACCTACCGTGTTATTGACAATCGTCATTCCGTCTATGATAAAATCAGACTGCCCCACATGGTCTACTCCGTTTCCATCCAGATTACCATCAGCCTCAACTCCACGCGGATCTTCTTCCGTGCTGGTATACCCGTCTTCCCAGATACCATAACAATTACTCAATGTGCCCTTATATCCTTGAGTGAAATCAAACATATCATCATCCGGATTGACAGCCAGCAGATTAGTCACATTTACTGTTCCACCGAAGAATTCAATAGCGTCATCGGCACTTTCCAACACATAAACGTTCTGGATTTTCGTCCCGTTACCCACACCGTTCAAAGTCAGCCCGTTGTGCTCAATATCAGCCGTATTACGTGCACCGGCATAGAGGATATTCACATAAGTCAGCGCACCGGAATTGTCGGCTCTGTCACTACCACCGTATTTGTAAGCATTGTTAATCTCCGCATTGGCTGTATTAGTACCCTCTGCTCCCGCACCGGAAATAGGAGCTTTACCATTAAGGATAATTCCTCCCCAGTCACCGGCTTTCTTTGTCGCTTCCCCAGAAGTAAATGTGACAGGTTGTGAAGACGTACCGTTAGCATAAAGTTTTCCACCCTGTGCTACAAGAATATAGCTACTGAAACCTTTAGTCGCTTTAATCGTTGTTCCGGCAGGAATAGTCAGTTCGCCTCCATTTTCGATAATCACCGTTCCACCCAGAATGTATTCCCCTTCTTCCAACGTTTGTTTACCGGTCAGGTTTCCCATCAAAGTTTTACCGTCGGCAGCCAGAATAGAAGCCCCGTCGGGAGTATCATTCCCGTCATCATCACTACCACAAGAAGTTAAAGTCAAAGTTGTTGCGATAGCAGCCATTGCCATCATGCTTAAGAATAATCTTTTCATCTTTTTAGTGTTTAATTGATAATATTTCTGTTTATATAGGGCTTAGAATGTACACGACACTCCCAAGCTCACGTTAATTCCTTTTTTATAGTCGCCCAATATCACTTTCTGACCGCTACCGTTCGCCTTACGGCTCAGTTGATAGGACGGATTAAGCAAGTTGCGTGCTTTAAGAGTAAGGGCAATATGCTTGCCTAATTTCGCCTGCGATACGAAGTCGAGCGTAGCCACTCCCTCTTCCATCACATCCTGAAACCCTTGTGTACCGATAGTGTACACTTTTTCTCCCACATATCCGAAGACCAATGTATTGGTAAACGAATATCCGGCTGAAACATAGGTGTGTGACAGATCGAAGTTGGCAATCCAAGGAGCCGCCCCTTCCAGTTGCGAGCCATCCGTATCGGTAGCGGCAATATCGGGGGCGTTCACTTTGGCATTCGTGTAGATATACGATCCGTTCAATCCTGCCGTCAGGCGGTTCATACCGTTGTTGGCTGTCGGGCGTGAGAATATTTTCTTGCGCATCTCCAGTTCAATCCCCGCCACAGTAGCCTGGTCGGCTACGTTTTCGTATGAAAGGAAACCTCCGGCACTTGGCGTTTCGATACGCGAAATAGGATTCTTTATCATTTTGTAGAAAGCAGTAACAGAGATCAATTCGGTTGATGTAGGGTTGAAATCCCATTTCAAGTCTATGTTGTAATTGTCCGACGGTTTCAGATTTGCGTTACCCTGACTCTTAAAGTTGACACCCACATAGCGGTAAGGTGAAATTTCCTTCGACTGAGGCAAAGTATATGTCTTGCTCAATCCAAGCCGCAAGGCGTTCTTATCATTCAGGCTGTACCTCATGTTCAAACTCGGAAGGAAGTAGTTTTTCCGGATATTGTTCTTGCCTTTGGAGTTTCCTTTATCCACATTGTAGTCTACGGTCATATCCACATTATCATACTTCAAGCCGAGATTGACCACCCAATGCCGGGTGAACTGATAGACCGCTTCCGCATAAACCGAATGTATGTTCTTCTTCACCGCATATTTATCCACCGCATTGTCCAGCGTGAAACGGTCGTTGAAATGGGCCGCAGAATAAAAGTCATCCAATGAAATATCGTCCACCGAAGTAAATGAAGGACCATTCAAGGTAATCATATTGTATTCCGTCTGTTTGAAATCATCGTTAATGATACGTCCGGTGTATCCGAACCGAAGTCTGGAGATTTCTTCCCAATCGTCTTTCAAGCGATAAACCACTCCGGCACGGAGATTCAGATCATTCTCCGTCAGAGAAGAGAAAGTACGGAACTGTGTATTACCTCCTACCAATCCGTATCCGGTTTCATTCCGGGTTATCTGGTTGATACGGCGATCCGGCTCATATCCGCGCACCATATTATAGGAGGCTCCTGCGTCAACGCTCAGCCGGTCTGTCAATCCCCAGTTCGTCATGATCTGGTTGACTAATAACAGATTGTCGTTCACCTGCTGACGACGAGTCATTCCCAGATTACCGTAATCGTCACTGAAAGTAGCGTCTTTCCCTTCGTAGTTTCCCACAGACTGCACATTGCTATGTACCATCATGAAGTTGTAAGACAAATGATGACGATTGTGCATATCATAATCTACATTAGCCAATGCCAACTGACTGATATTCGTTGTTGACTTATGTCCGTTCAGATCTTTGTATATAGTACCGCCCGTATTTGTATTACGTATGATTTCATCCGTATATCGATAATCAACGGAATGCCCCACAGTGGCAAAGAACGAAAGAGCATCCCGTTGCCGACCTACATAAAACTTCTTTCCGCCTGCGATATTATAACTGCGGTCCATCTGGAAGTTTTGCGCCGACGGGTCGAGTTTGTTCTTAAATCCCCACACATCCGTGCTCGGTTCCGTCCGATTGGCAAATCCCAGCAGATTCACTCCATCCGGTTGGAAGAAATCGGAGGAAAGGGTCTGTGTATTCACACCGGCCGATACACTGGCGCTAATGTAACCGTTGCCTACCAGTTCTTTGGACGAGATATCAATATTTGCGCCCCCTACATCGCCTCCGTTCCCGGCAGTAAATGCTTTGTTGACTCCTACGGACTGTATAAGGTCGGTTCCGAAAAAATCAAGAGAGATATTCTTGTATTCCGGGTCTTCCGACGGCACAGGGAAACCATTGAACGTAGTAGTATTATAGCGGTCACCCAATCCACGTACGAATACGTTCTTCACACCGTCCTGCTTGGAAATTCCGGCGACTTTCGTCACAGCTCCTTCCGCATCCGAAACTCCTTTACGTGAAAGCTCCTTCACACTGACCGACTGCACGGCAATGACCGCCTTTTGCTGTTCCAGCAAAGCCATATTCTCATTTTCCCGGTTCTTTTTCGCCACAACAACCACATCCGACAGTTCTTGCGCATCCGTCTCCATCTCCATATTCAGAATGACCAGATTCCCATTCTCTACGCGGACCTTCCGACGTACTTCAGTCTTATATCCTACGTATTTAATCTCGATATCATACATACCCTCCAATACTCCCACACCGTTTAGCTCAAAATTACCGTTCATATCGGTAACCGCTCCGGCCTGGGTTCCAAGCAAGCGTATCGTCGCACCTATCAAAGGCTCTTTGGATAACTTGTCCTTTACAGCTCCTTTAATCTTGATATTGGCAGCCAATGCGGGAAGTACACACAACAGACAAAAGAAGGCCGCCACTGAAAATCGGATAAGAAATAGCTTTTTCATCTACCTTTACTCTACGTTTTTGATTACGTCGGCAAAGGTAGATGGCCTGTGTTACAAGATTGAGACAAAGAAAATACAATCAATTGAAAGAGTCGTTGCAATGTTATTACACTGCGCAAAAAGTCTAAGCTTTTGCATTTTAGACCTATAAATATTTAATAAGAGCGACTTAAATCAGTTTCTTCTTCTTTCGATAATTCTCACGGAACTCTTTAGGAGAACAGCACTTCTTCTTTTTAAAGATACGGTTGAAATTGGAAAGGTTATTGAATCCACATTCATAGCAGATCTCAGCAATAGACATCGTAGAGTCCACCAACAGACGAGCGGCAAAACCCAAACGGATATCAATGATATAATCGGAAAGGTTCTTGCCCGTCCGCAACTTAAAAAAACGGCTGAACGACACATCCGTCATTCCTACCATACCGGCTAACTGCCCCAGGCGTATCTCTTCCTTGTAATGGGTGTTGATGTATTCCTGTACTTTCTGTACCCGCCGACTGTCCGAGTGAATATCTATTTTGGCAAAAGACGAGCTGGACAATGTCCGTGCCTCTTCTTCAAAAAGAGAAAGTTCATACAATATCGACAGGAACTTAATCACGGCATAGAATCCCTCCTTTTCGGAAGCTAAAGTATCCAGCAACGGATAGACCTTAAGTATGGCAGACATCGGAAAGTATAACCCTTTCTGCGCCTTTTCCAACATCCGGCGGATAGAATCAAACTGATTCTTATTGATAAAACTCTTGAAAAAAAGGTCGGATGAAAATTGAATCGTTATCTCCCGTATCTGCCTGGAATGACAATCATTCTGCTCCCAAACGTGTTCCAGATCTTTTCCCGTTATCAATACTAAATCATAATCGCCTATCACTTCCGAAGAATCACCAACAATCCTTCTTACTCCTGCCGCTTGCTCTATGAAATTCAATTCAAATTCGGGATGATTATGAATGGGATACGTAAATTCCGTCTTATAGCGTTCTGCAATGTAAAAACAATCCTTATCTGACAAAGGAGTAATTTCGCGTATAATCTGGCTATTAGGTAAAGGGACATTCATAATATATAACATTTTAAGGTACTGTAATTATTCACTCTATCAGTTTTCTATCTTTACTCCTATCCGGCGCAAGTCCGCACCCGACGGATTCTGGAAGACACGCAAGTCAAATTCCGGAATAATGGCAAGCACATGATCGAAAACATCCGCCTGTATGCCTTCATACGGAATCCAGTCCTTAGAAGCGGAAAAGAAATAAAGTTCCATCGGAATACCTGTTTCGGTAGGTTGAAGCTGGCGTACCATGCACGTCAAGTCTTGATTGACGGTAGGCAGGCTTTTCAGATAATTCGTAAGATAGGCACGAAAGACGCCCAAGTTAGTCTGGCGACGCCCGTTCACCAATACGGAGTTGTCAATATGATGCTCTTTATTATACTCCTTCACGACCTTCTCCGTTGTCTCCACATACTCCTTCAGCAATTGGATTTTACGATATTTCGCCAACATCTCCGGTGTACAGAAACGAACGCTGGTCATGTCGATATTAATGGAACGCTTCACACGCCGTCCACCGGATTCCCGCATCCCTTGCCAGTTCTGGAAAGAATCACTGACCAGCAAATAAGGCGGTATGGTCGTAATCGTATTATCCCAATTACGCACTTTTACCGTATTCAAAGTCACTTCTATCACAGTTCCGTCGGCGCCATATTTCGGCATAGCAATCCAGTCGCCTACTTTCAGCATATTATTGGCAGAAAGCTGAATACCGGAAACAAAACCCATAATACTATCCTTGAACACCAGCATCAGGATAGCGGCCGAAGCTCCCAATCCGGTAAGCAACACCATCGGACTCTGCTTAATCAGAATACTTACGATAATAATAGCCCCGACAAAGAAAAGAACGACTTGAGCGGTCTGCAACAACCCCTTCAGAGGCTTGTCCTTATATTGCTCCTTTTCACTGTAAACATGATATACCGCCGACAGAAAGACACTGATGAAACGGAGGAAAACCGCCAAGATATAAATAAGGCAAAGCCGTCGCAGGAAATCGAGCAAGTTGGAGTCGGCATGTTCCGGGAAAGCGATGGGAATAGCAAGGTAAATCAATATCGGGGCTACCATCCGGCTGACATGAACCATCACCTTATGGTCGAACACTATGTCGTCCCAAGTAGCTTTGGTCCGTTTCACCAATTTCGCTACCGTACGCAAAATGATCTTACGGCAAATCAGATTAGCCAACAAGGCCACACCAATAATCAGCAACAAAATGACAAAGTTGTCCACCTTATCCGCCAAAGCCTCATCCATTCCTGCCGAAAGCAATGCATGGTTCACTTCCTGAATCACTACATCAGTCACCTCCTGTGTTCCGCCATTGGCCAACTCAACTGTCACGGTATCAACTATTTCCTTTACTTCTTCCATAAGTAATCTTCTCTCTATTCTTCTTTCTTGTTCTTATTTCCCTTGTTCCAGGTATTCACGAATATCCTGTCGCAACCAGTCGTAGTGGAAAAGCCGCTTATAGGCCACATTCTTCTTCAACATGATTTCCACATTTACCTGACTGTTCTGATAACAAGTCAATTCGTTCTTAAATTGTTCATTATGTTCGGCAAGTCGCTTGATTTCCTGTTCCCGTTCCCGGCGCAATACCGTACAAACCGGAATCAGAAGTTTCATCACCACATTATCCATCACGTGGTGTCCCTGCATATACAGATAGGTATTTTCCGGAAATAGCCCCAACTCTCTCAGATCTGTCCCTAAGGCATTTACTTGATTCATGCTGCGGGAAAAACGTTTCTTCAGTTCCGACAATTTCTGATTTACCCGTTGCTGCAATGATTCAAGACTCTTTTCCGGGTGTCTGAGATTTATCTCACGCAGAGAAGTATAGGCATGAAAATCATACATCGGAAAGGTGTAAGTATCCCGTTGGCGGTAGAACCACACGTTCCACAAGAAAAGCGGATATACGATTTCAGAGTATCTTTTCAGGTAAGCATTGAAGTCCATCACAAAACGGTCGTTCAACGTAGCCTGCACACATACCTCATGGAGGCTTTCGGCAAAGCAATGATAGTTTTCAATGGCGTATGTATAGGTCTGGAAGATATATTTGTTGCGGTTGATTTTACGGGAAGTATTGGTTGCGCCCTGCAACAGGAAATCATAATCGCTGTCCACACAGGCAATCAGGCTTCTTCCCAGTTCCGCGGTATTCAACGTATTCATCAAGACCATCTTTTTCCCTTTAGCCAATGAGGTAGTAGAAGGAAGCATTACCTGGAAATAGTGTTCGTCATCTTCAAATTCTTCGAGCAACGTACGCCAGAAAGCAATATCATCATAGCTTTCCACATAAGCTATGATACGCCGACGGGCCTTCTTTGAATAAAGCTTATGAGCGGCATTGAAATAAGAAGATGTCAGGTTATCTCGTAGTGAAGTTGCCATTATTATATAATGTTGAAATATCACTTACTTCCGTCACTGCATCCAGCCAGCCCTCCATAATGACGGCCGGCGAATGGGTAGTCAGGATGATCTGTACATTCGGATTCAACTCACGTATCATGGCAATCAACTTCTGTTGCCATTCAATGTGGAGAGAGGCTTCCGGCTCATCCATAAACAGTACGCAATGGCTGTTGTCCTGCACAAGCACGGTCAACAGAATGACCAGCATTTGCTTCTCACCGGAAGAAAGTTTGTAAGGAAACAACAGTTCTCCATCCTGATAGAAAGCAATATCATTCCGTTTACGATCTATTTTCTTGCGTGTATAACTGAATAGCTCGTCAATCATATCCTGAAAACGACGCTTGGCTATGGACAAAGTAGCTGCTTTGGCCCGTACTTTCTCGTCATTATCGGAGAGCATTTCAATCATCTTGTTACCTATATTGACCTGATAATCAAGATAGCGGCGTTGCAACAGATAAAGCTGCCAATCCAATTCGGACTTCACGTTCTTATCGGCCATGCGGGCAGTAAAGTCACCCATAATCAGAGGACGGTCGTAACTCCGGATCACATCGTATGGGATATAGGTCGCCTGAGGATTGTCGAAGAAAAGACGGACACCGTTCTTCTCGTCACTTTTCATTTCGCCGGAGAGTTCTTCAAGATATCCTACCGAACGGTTCAAGATGGTAGTTTTTCCTACTCCGTTAATACCGGAAAGGATATTCACATCGGGACGCAAATCCCATCCTATATTAAAACGCTCCCAGAGTCCATGAATTTCGATACGACGGATATAGTTGGCCTGTTGTTCCATAATATTCAATTTTATTCAAGGCAAATATAAACAAATCATACGACAAATTAGCTACCTTTGCAGCAGTTTTCAATAAAGGTAACAATTAAAAAGGCGTATACGCACTTATGAAGAATAACAAGAATCTGCAAGGTCATCTGTTTGCACTTACGGCAAACGTCATGTGGGGGCTGATGTCTCCTATCGGTAAATCAGCGCTTCAGGAATTCTCCGCAATATCCGTCACCACTTTTCGGATGGTGGGAGCGGCGGCGGCTTTCTGGATGCTTTCCATTTTCTGCAAACAGGAACACGTGAATCATCAGGATATGCTGAAGATATTCTTCGCTTCACTATTTGCTTTGGTGTTCAATCAGGGAGTATTCATTTTCGGCCTTTCAATGACTTCACCCATCGACGCTTCCATCGTAACCACTACTTTACCGATTGTCACTATGATCGTAGCGGCTATTTATCTGAAAGAACCGATTACCAATAAAAAGGTACTGGGTATTTTCGTCGGCGCTATGGGAGCGCTTATCCTCATTATGAGCAGCCAAGCGGGAAACAACGGGAACGGAAGCTTAATCGGCGACCTGCTTTGTCTGGTGGCACAGATCAGTTTCTCCATCTACTTAACCGTATTCAAGGGATTATCCCAGCAATATTCGGCAGTCACTATCAATAAGTGGATGTTCGTTTACGCTTCGATGTGTTACATACCGTTCTCTTATCACGACATTTCCATCATTCAATGGGAGACAGTCTCCACAATCGCCATCATAGAGGTTCTTTACGTAGTATTGGGAGGCAGTTTCCTTGCCTATCTCTGCATCATGACCGCACAGAAACTACTCCGTCCCACCGTTGTCAGTATGTATAACTATATGCAGCCGATTGTAGCTACAATCGCTGCCATCATCATGGGGATAGGAAGCTTCGGCTGGCAGAAAGGACTGGCTATCGCACTCGTGTTCTTGGGAGTATATATCGTGACACAGAGCAAATCAAGAGCCGACTTCGAAAAGATAGGGAAAGAACTGTAATCTGTGGTGAACTACATCTTTAAGTCCTCAAAATAAGTGTCCAGCAAACTTTTGGCGGCTATGAATGAAGTAAGATTACCACTTAATACTTGTTGTTCCTTCTCTTGAAGCATGGCTTCAATCTTCGGATTATGGTAGAAACTGTCGCGAAGCTGTTCATTGATACTTTCATACATCCAGTATTTGCTCTGCTCGTTACGGCGATATTCAAAATAGCCATTTTCTTTTACAAAGGCAATGTACTCATAAACCATATCCCATACTTCCTTAACGCCTATATTGTAAAAACCGGAATAAGTCAGAACCTTTGGTGTCCATCCGGATTCGGGCGCAGGAAACAGATGCAGCGCATTACGGAACTGAGTGGCAGCCAGCTTGGCACGTTCCAAATTATCTCCGTCGGCTTTATTAATCACAATGCCGTCCGCCATCTCCATAATGCCACGCTTGATACCTTGCAATTCATCTCCTGTTCCCGCCAACTGAATCAACAGGAAGAAATCGACCATCGAATGGACAGCCGTCTCGCTCTGTCCCACTCCCACGGTCTCCACAAAGATCTTATCGAATCCGGCCGCCTCACAAAGAATAATCGTTTCACGCGTCTTACGTGCTACTCCTCCCAATGAACCGGCCGACGGGCTGGGACGAATAAATGATTTAGGATGTACGGAAAGCTGTTCCATACGGGTTTTATCTCCTAAAATGCTTCCTTTGCTACGCTCACTACTCGGGTCGATTGCCAGTACGGCCAACTTACCGCCTTTTTCGAGCACGTGCAGGCCGAAGACATCAATCGAAGTACTCTTTCCTGCACCGGGAACACCGCTGATACCTACCCGGATCGAGTTGCCGGAATAGGGAAGACACTTCTCTATCACCTCTTGGGCAACGGACTGATGTTCGGGTTTCACACTTTCAACTAACGTCACAGCCTGACTTAGTATAGTGACATCACCTTTTGTAATGCCGTCCACAAACTCAGCCACCGAGAGCTGGCGTTTCTTAGGCTTCCGTTTCAGATAAGGGTTCACCGACGAGGGCTGTTCAATACCTTTATTGACAACAAGCCCCTTATATTCTTCACTATTTTCAGGATGTTCCATAGCGATAGGATTTAACGTTTGATATTGATTTCAACTTTCGGGCGCAACGGGTCGTTTGTTATCATCAAGATACGCAAGTGGTGTTTCTTATTACCCACATCACGCTTACGAATAGTCACTTTCAACTTCGTCATTCCATCCGGAGGAAGTACCGTTTTTTTCAAGCTTACTCCGACCGACGAGTTGAATACCTGCAACTTACTAATCACCAATGGAGTCTTTCCGGCATTAGCGATCAGGATATCATGACTGGCTTTCTTCTTCTTTATCAACGGCACGCTAAGATCGATGTCCGTTTCCGAGATTCGTATAGCAGGCGCATTCAAAGAATCATTCGCTGTCATACGCGAGAAGTCGGGAAGAAGAATAGCCGAAACCGGTATTTCATTATCTTCGCTCACCTTATCACCGGAAAAACGGGAAAGGTAAACGGATGTCTGCGTCAATCCGTAGTCTTTCAACTGGCTGGCATCCAACGTCAGTTTCACAGTGCCTTTTTTACCTTTCAGCAGAACCTTAGGCTCCGCTTCCATTTTAAGATAAGGAGGCAGATGCATCAACACCGGTTCGTACGGACGGTCGGATAGGTTCGCAATGCTAAAAGTCATCGTGGGCTTCTGACCGTGATACACATCGGGGAAGGCAAATTCGTCACGATCGATACGGATATTGCCTATTGCATAAGGATGAGTCTTGGTATAGTCTTTTATCTCTTGCACCACTTCACCGATAAATTTCAGATAAATCAGGCTGGGCGTGGCATTGCTGTATATTCCTACTGTTTTTTCAAAGTGTCCCAAAGCTTTGGCGTCAAAGGAGGCTTTGACAATTCCTTTTCCTCCGGGAGCAATCGGTTCTTTGGTCCAGTCGGCTACGGAACAGGCGCAAGAGGTAGTGACATTGGTAAGCACCAATGGCTGGTTACCGGTATTGGTAATTGTATATTCCACCGTCACCGGGCGTTTCCATTCTATTTGTCCGAAATTATGTGTCTCTTTATTGGAAGAGATGCGAGGTTGGGCAACGGCTGCCAAAGCGACAGTGAGTAGAGAAAATATAAATAGCAAACTACGTTTCATGCGATACTTTTTTATTTTGGTGCACAAATGTAGGACTTTTAGATGAGTTTCTCACCACAGATTACACAGATTAACACAGATTGGGAAAAGACTTTACTTGCAGACAAGGCCTGTTATGCCTTGTCTGCAAACTAAAATCTTCGCTTTTGGTTATTCAATAATAATTGTCATTGATGCGGAATGTGAAGCGTATTCGGGAGCGTATGCGCACTGAATAGTAGCCAGTCCTGTTTCGTAAGTTCCTTCACGGCTCACACGGTAGCTGTATTCCAGTACATAGACGCCTTTGCCCAAATGGTCGAAGAAGAAGTTGGTAGAGGCGTCTTTAATGTCTACATAATAGCCGAATCCATTGTTCCAGCGATAACCGGAAATACTGCCGACAGGCTCGAAGCAGGCGCCACGCTGGTCTTTCAACTGCACAAAGTCCATCGTACGGTCTACACTGATGGTCAGACGGGAAACAACTTTATCACCTACTGTGAGAACGGTCTTTGAAGTAATAGGCTGCAATTGTGCAACGTTGTTCTCTATGCGTTCTACGTACAGTTGCTTCTCTACATTCAATGCACCCCCCTGTTGTTTCACATCACTGATAGGAGAATCGTATTCGGCGTAAACAGCTCCCCAAGCGATACCCGGATTCCTCTTTTCCACTTCAATCTTACGGGCGTCTACCACATTTTTCTGTGTGAACGAACGTTTGATATAGCCCAATCCCGGAACGGTTGTCTTACTCGGAGATACCGTTTCCAGTACCTCGTTGGCAATCACAATACGTACGTCCCCTTGATTATCGAGCAGATTTGCGCCTTTCATCAACAGGGCATACACAGCGTCCGCCGTAGCTACCGGAGAGCTCCACTGCTGCGTCTGTTTTTGCTTTAACAGCCAGAGTTTCATTTCTTCGACTGTTTCCCGGTTTCCGTTTCCGCCAATCAGTTCCAATGCTTCCATCACATCTACATGGGCTTGCAACTTCATACCTCCCCAAGCATACGGATTCTCGTTGAAGGCAAAGAACATTCCTTGCTCATCCGTTTTCGTCAGATGTTCCTTCAAGGAAGCGACAAACTCTTGGGCTTCTTTCTTACGCCCGGCTTTATCAAGTACAATGGCGGCAATCGCTTTCGTTTCCATCGAAGAAGAGGTAAGCAACTCTCCCACTTTAGACAGATAATAAGCATAAGCAATCTTACTTGCCGTAGGAACCTGTTCACCGGAAATCGCGACAATATACAGATATTGCAGAATACCGCTTGAAACTCCTGTCTGCCTCACTCCCTTTTTCTGCGCTTTCAGTATATTCTTGTATTCTTCTAAAGCCGACTGATGAAGATAAGTTAACGCCTTAGCCTGCAAGTCAAGGGCGGTTCCACTCAATGGCGCACCTGTCAGTAGCGCAAGGCGGGCATTCAGTTCGGCAATATAAGCCGTTACATAACGGCTGCCGTTCATTCCCTTAAACCATGACCAAGCACCGTCGGAATTCTGCAATCCCTGCAATCTGGTCAAAGCCGTCATGTTATTGCTACGGATGTTATTCAGGTCGAACAGCGTAGCGATACGTTCTTTCTGCTGTTCTTCCGTCTTGGCTTCGAGTACCCACGGCGATTCGGACAACAGAATGTTCTTCACTTCCTGGTTCTTTTGCAAATCACTCAAGAAGGTTTCTTTCGTACCGCCTTGAAGTTTCCAGCTATCGAAAACCGCCTTAATGCGCGGCTGGCTGTTCATAATGTAAGAAGCCAATGTATTTGCATAGTAGGCTGTAGCCCACGAAATAGCATTATTATTCACTGGGAGGCTTAGCGAAGGCAGTGCCTGAATGGCATACCAAGCCGGATTTCCCGTAAACTCAATGGTCAGTTTGCGGTCGGTCGCCGTTTTACTATGCTGATTGAACAAGCTGTCGAGTGAGAATGTACGGGTTTCTTCTCCACGCACAGGCATCGGAAGCGTCTCTACCAAATGTTCCTTATTGCTCAGTACCGGAAGAAGTTGTTGCTCACCGTCACTGAACGTACCGCTATCGGCTATCATCCGGCAACCCAGTATCTCGTATTTATCATTCACGGTAAATCTGAAATTCACTCCGATTGTCTTTCCGGCAGCTACCGAGAATTTCTGTTTCTGCGTGCTGACAACTTTTTCCGTCATTGGGTCGAAAAGAATCATACTGACTGTACCTGCCTGCGGCTTGCCTGTCATATTGGAGATAGAAGCGGCAATAGACGTCTTGTCGCCTACACGGACGAAGCGAGGGAGATTAGGAGTCAACATAAATTCCTTGCTCGTGGTAGCTTCACCATCCAACGTTCCCGTCAGCATTCCCTTGGTATGGGAATATCCACGAAAGTTCCAACGTGTCAGACTTTCGGGCATAGTGAAAGAGAAGGATATTTCTCCCTGTCCGTTCGTACGAAGCTGCGGATAGAAGAAAGCTGTTTCGGCAAGGTTCGTACGCAAGTCGGCGGGCGCATCAGGAAGGGTTTCTTCTTCAAATTCCGCATCAGTAGCCTCGGAGACTAAGGCAGGCACATATTTCACTTCCACCGCATTGCTCCGGCTTGCAACACTGCCCGTCATCGCTGCTTTCTTCTGCACTTCAAGCCCTCTAACCACCACTCCATCGGCCAATATTTCGGATTCAAAGAACACATTTCCGATCCTTGACGGCATTACGAAATAGTCATACGCCAGCACCGGCACTTTCAGCGTCTTATTGTTCCACCAGTAATTGAATGAGTTGTTTCCAAAATAGCCATTCATCCAACGGAAATTAGGAAGTATCCGATTATAGTAAAGCCGGAAATCCTGTCGGCGATTCCAAATTTTATCTAATGACGCGTCATACATCGTAGCCAGCATTTCCGCATCGGCGGCCTGCCCCTGCGGTGTCTTAATCGTCAATTTCCACTCTTCTTTCTGTCCGGGACGCAATTTGTCACGGAACACTTCCCACTTCATCGTCAACGTCTTATCCGCCAAGCGTTTCTCTACGGAGACCTGTTCCTGATAAAGCTGCCCGTCTCTTACCATACAGAAGTTCACAAAAATACCGTCTCCATAGCTCTCCAGATACGGATAGGTAAAACGCACAATCGTATCGGACAAGTTCAACGCCTTACTTTCCAGTTGTTTGTCACCACAGAAGACGTTCATCATCACATAAGTGTCTTTTTCTGAAGTACCGAAACAGAATACTGCCGGGCGGGTTGCATCAAACTCCGTATTTTCCGCATAGAACCAAGTAGGTGATTTCACCGGCGGACGCTTGTCGCCGATAGAGAATAGGATCGTCTGAGCCTCCGCCTCCACTTCTTTTCCCAGACTGTCTTTCGCTACCGCTTTCAGCATATAAGCTCCCGATGGAAGATTCTTCCAGTCAAGCGTCATTTCCTTATTAGAAGTAAATGTTCCTGTTGCAACGGGATTCTCACTTGCCTTCTTAAAGCCGGTTTCTTTCAGGCTACTCTCTTTCACGTTTGTCTCTTCGAGGGGATACAGATAGTAATTGCCATTCACCTCCACAGGCTGTTCGTTCAGGTTCTGAGCTTTAAACACAATATCAAACGGCCGGTCTTTGCACGTCTTCTTGTCCAACTCCATCTGTAGAACCAACGAACGGTTACCTGCCGAAATCACATCCGTAGAAGATTGCGTTTCACCTGCCACATTGGTAACAGTAGCTTCGATGGAATAACGGTAATATACTCTATCATTATTCTTATACTCGTCACTTTCCTCCAGACGGACGGGTATCGTAAATTCTCCATTCTCATTGGCAGTCACCTCTCCGGAAGCAATCTGCACAGCCCCCGAAATTCTCCAGAGGTTATATGCAGAACGTTTTACCGTATATTTCACCGGAAGATCCTGAAGCGACACACCGCTATAAGATTGAATCTTACCTTTCACCTGCACTTCATCTCCGAGTTTGTAGCTTTCCGTCTGCTTTTCAAAAGTTATATCAAATGTCGGACGTTTATAATCTTCTACACGAACAGTCGTTCCACCCTCTCCCGCCGTTAAAGAAAAGACTCCGTTCAGACAAGCGGAAGGCAAAGCAAAATCAGTCGCAAACGAACCGAATTCATTGGTACGTACAGATTTCCGTCCCACTTCCTGATAGTTCGCATCATACAAAGTCACTGTATAGGCTTTGTTCGGAATCACATCGGCTGTGTCCGATTTCTGGGCAAATGCAATACCTTTCACATACACAGTCTGTCCCGGACGATACAGAGAACGGTCGGTCAACAACGTCATGTCCTCAACAGCTTTATCTTTATTGCCATAGTATCCATAACTTCCGCCATAAATTCCTTGTTTCGGCATAGCCGTATCCGTGCCTTTCGAAGCTTTCAGATACCGATACTTGGCATTCCTGAGGAATACCACTTTTCCCTCTTTATCGGTCGTAAACTCTTGCAACACCTTCTCGTCACTACTGTATAGTGTAACTTTCGCATTGGGAATGGGATGTCCGGTCTGTCCGTCCAGAGTCACCACCTCGTATTGGTTTTCGGGCAGACGGCAGGTCAATACTTTAAAACGTGTCACGTTAAACTTGCTTTCGCTATCCCTCTTGGCACGGATATCCGGAATAATACGCATCACGTAAGTTCCCAAATCCGGAGCTTTGAATGTAAATACAGTATCCTTTGCCCGATAATCTTTCGGACGAAGAACGGAATAATGTTGTTCTTTAACCAGTTTCTTCGCCTGATACAGCCGCACAGTAAAGCCATCCAGATTTTTATGTCCCACATTCAACTTGATTTCTTCATTCGGAAAGGCCTGGCTCACTGCACTGACATTCAAGAAAGGCGCTAAAATCTCTTCACGGAGATTCTTCAGCGCATTTATCCTGCGATAGCCCGGATAAAGACGGATCGCCTCATCACAAAGTTGCAAAGCGTTGACTTGCTGCATCTTCTCAACAGCATAGCGGGCTTGTGCCAAATAGACTTCCGCACATATCGGCTCTGATTTGAACTGCCTTTTAAGCTCGTCCAAAGCGGCATTATATGTGTCTGCCGTCCATTCGCCCAATCCTTTTTTTAGTTGGACAGGCTGCAATTTGTTATCATTGCCACGTTCCCATTCCAGATATTGAAGCATGGTCAATACATACCCCTCTTTAAGCCCGGCCGTCTCATAAGCGTCAGCCATACGCTCATATATATTGATAATATCCTGTTTCACAGGAGAAACTGTGATACCATTGAAGCTGCCGCGTTCGAGTCTTTCAATCTGATTCAGAGCCCTGACGGCACGGGAAGCCAGCAGATGGTACATATCGTGATGATAATATTCGCTGGTTTCGCCCAGCTCCACAAAAGGAATGTAATTGCGTGAAGAAGTTTTGAGCAATAAGAGAGAGTCCGCCAAAGCTTCCTTTACATTAGTCCGCACTTTCTCTACAAACATATTCGCCGTCCATTCGCGTATATCTGCGGACGGAGTCTCACCTACAATCTCGGTTCTTTGCCGGAGTTGCCACTGGTTGTCGGCAGCATAATTGGCATAGAATTCCGCTATCAAAGAGTGTAATATGGCGCGATCCATCGGCTGTTCTGTCTGCTTCGCCCATTGCTCCAAGTCTCTTAAACCGACATAAAAGCTATCCGGTGTCAATATATCCTGAGTTTTCATCCGCCACATATATGCCTTCAGCATTTGTGCGGAATTCCTTTCTTTCTCTCCTTTTTGATAAATTTCATCAGTCAGTTTTATCACTGTCTTAGGCAAGCTCTTTTTCTCCGCCTGCTCCACTTCTTTCCATAATTTGTCGAAAGTCTGTGCTTGCATTGCCGGAATCACTCCCAGTCCAAACAGCACCATCATACAAATCTGCCTTACTTTCATAATCTCTCCAGTTTAAGTTTGATAGATATCTTTGCTTAAACAACAAAGTAAAGAAATAAAGTTTAAAGATTTGTACTTTTTAGCTTAAATTTTGCTTTCATCCTTACTGTAATTCAAAGATATACAGAACGGATAACCGGCCTTACAGTATATAAACAAAGTGGGGATATCGTTTTCAATAACGTATCCCCACTCTAAACTTAGTTAATGTACTCGTTCTCATTTCTCAATTCTATACCCCCATGACAGCATTTCGTTACGACCTACTTCACTGAGGATTTTTCTTACTAAAGAACTCATTTTCTTTGCCATAATCTTAAATCTTTTAAATTACTAATTCCTGAAAACTAAAACTTACTTGTTAGGGGTTGCATTAATTGTCGAATATCCCCAAACATGTACATCGGCTTCGCCGATCTTTCTAAACAATCTTTTTAACCTTTTCATTTTGTTATCCTCCTAATTACATGTTTTACAACACAAAAATACGGCCTTTGTTTATACGTTGTACCCCAAAAAGAGACAATTTCATGTTTTATAGCATATTTCTTGACTTGCGTCAATTAATAAGACAAAAAGGCACAGATGAAATGTCATCCATGCCTTTTGCTAAATTAGGGATATTCCTAAAATAATAAAATTAAAGGCAACTACTTCATTGCGAATT